>Ga0334890_1000169_pt1 | contig 125922 bp, 110 predicted proteins | sample GraSluR1_MG_3_FD_207220 | JGI IMG/M metagenome (GOLD analysis project Ga0334890, IMG submission 207220) | Sludge microbial communities from methane-producing bioreactor in Wageningen University, Netherlands - Granular Sludge_31_08-R1 | ecosystem: Engineered > Bioreactor > Anaerobic >... | reverse complement strand
TCAAGATCTCCAACGCACAGATGAAGACGATCCGGCTTCAGCGACACGAGGTCTGCCCAGACTGGAACTACACGATTGATCCCAATACCTCATAACATCCGAATCCGTTTCTTTACGAGTCCTAACCATATATTCCACATGCCTTTGCCACAAACCCGTCGTGTCATTCTGTTAAGCCAGACTGTTATATTAACATACGTTAATTAACATATACAGCTTAACAACAACTGCCAGTCCAGTCAAGCGGCGGCAGATGATTGGCATGGTATCCACACCAAGCGATCCGCCAGGATCGCTCTCGGCTATGGCTTGAGGTGTTTGTCGAAGAAGCGTTCCACGAGCAGGCCGACTTCGGGGTCATCGAAGCCTCCGTGGCCGCCGCCACGAACGGTGTAGAACGTGACCTCGACGCCGGCGGCCTTCAGCGCCTCATAGAGCAGCTCGCTCTGGTTGTGCGGCACGAGCGGGTCGGCGTCGCCGTGGACGATCAGGAACGGCGGGGCATCCTTGGTCACATAGGTGATCGGATTGGCCCGCCGAACCCGATCCGGGTGCTCCTGGACGGGACCGCCGATCAACAGCGACCCAGGCGAGTTGGCGGCGTCATGGTCCATCGTCGTCCAGAAATCGTTCATCCTCGCGAAATCGGTCGGCCCGAAGAAATCGCACACCGCCTGCACCCGACTGGAAAGATCATAGGCGGCGCCGTCTTCAGGCGTTTCCTCATCCTCAGATGTCCTTATGGGCACAGTACAAACGCCCAGCAGCGCCGCCAGGTGGCCGCCGGCCGAAGCGCCCCAGACGCCGAAGCGGTTCGGGTCGATGCCATACTCCCCGGCGTTCGCCCGCAGCCAGCGGACCGCGGCCTGGCAATCCTGGATCTGGGCGGGGAAGATCGCGTGCCGGCTGAGCCGGTAGTTGATACTCGCCACCGCATAGCCTCTGCGGACGTAGCCCACGGCCGGACATGGGTCCTTGCTGCCGGCCAGCCACGCCCCGCCGTGCACCCAGATGATCAGCGGCAGCGGACCGGCAGCCTCGGGCCCCGGAAGATACAGATCGAGCTTCTGCCGCTCGTGCCCGTCGGCGATGTAGGGCATGTCGGTGACGATCCGCATCACCGGCCGCGACACCGCCTCCGCCTCGGCCGTTGCAGCGCCCCCCGCCGCCGACGCCAGGGCCAATATCCACGCACACGCGCAGTCACGCCGCCACGTCGTCCAACTTGTCCGGTCCATCTGTTCGGCTCCCAAAAAAAACGCCACGACTGGGAAAATATCTTCCGCGAGACTGCCCGAAAACCCGCGACGACGCAAGTGCTTTTCCGAATGTTGCTTAGCCACCTAACCCCGTCGGCAGAAACACCCGATCACTGCACACACGGGACTTATATTTCTAATTTTATCTAACAAACTACTTGACGTACAAGTATGGTTATATGACAATATGCATGATGCTTGATCGATGGATGGACAACTCGCTGGCCTCTCGACGGACCGCCCGACGGGACGACGTCGAGCGGCTTCGGCGGCGGGCGGGCCTGCTGGCGGCGGACGATCGGGCCCTGCTGGAGACGGCACTCGACAGCGGGCGCAGTGTCCGTCAGATCGCCCGGCTGACCGGCGCCAATCCGAGCACCGTGGCCCGCCAACTCCGTCGGATCGTGGCCCGACTGACCGACGAGACCTTCTTCCGCTGCCTGCGCCATCGGGGGCGCTTTCGCTGCGGCGAGCTGGCGATCCTGCGCGATCATTTCGTTCGCGGCCGCTCGGTCGCCCAGATCAGCCGAAGCCGCAACCTCAGCGCCTACCGTGTACGATGCACGATCCGAAAGGCCCGACGCCTCGCCGCCCACGAATCGGCAATCCCCGATCCGAAATCCGCAATCGAAAGGACGACGTGCTGATGACCACCTACCGTGTGACAAAGCAGTTCGACTGGACCGGTCCCGTCAGCGAGAAAGTCGCGCGGCTGGCCCGTATGTTCGGCCTGACGCTCGACCGGATCGCCGAGGCCGGGCCGGTGCACCAGTGCGAGGTCCGCATCGAACCCGGCGACATCGTCGCCATCACCGGGCCGTCGGGCTCGGGCAAGAGCGTGCTGCTGCGCGAGATCGAGCAGCGCACGCCTGAGGCCGAGCGGATCAACCTCGACGAAATCGAGCTGCCCGACGACCGGACCGTGATCGACTGCTTCGACGACAACCTCGTCGCCAGCCTGCAACGGCTCACCGCCGCCGGCATGGGCGCCGTCTACGCGATGCTGACGCGGCCCAGCGTGCTCAGCGACGGGCAGAAGCTGCGATTCCGCCTGGCCCAGGCGCTGGCGTCGGGCCGGCCGTTCGTCTTCGCCGACGAATTCTGCTCGAACCTCGACCGCATCACCGCCGTGACGACGGCGTTCAACGCCGCCCGCTTCGCCCGACGCGCGGGCGCAACGCTGATCGTCGCCACCAGCCGGGACGACATCCTCATGGACCTCGCCCCCGACGCCATCGTCACCAAGGATTTCACCAGCCCCGCGCAGGTGGTCTACAAAACAGCGAGGCGATCATGACCTCGAACGATCCTCGTAGGGTGTGCACTGCACACCATTCCAAGCAGACGGTGGGCGGTGCCCACCCTACGGCTGCTCGAAGCGCCGTGGCGAATCCGCAGTCACACCGCTGTTCTCTGCATGCGGCGTTGGAGGTGGTCACGGGCGAGGCGGCGGACTATACGCCGCTGGCGGCGTATCACTATCGCAACGAGCCGCCGCGTGCGGTCAAGGCGGTGTTCCTGCTGCGTCCGAAGCGGCCGCTCGGGGCGTTCGGCACGCGACCGGCCGGGGCGATTGTCTATTGCATGCCCAACCCCCGCGTCGAGATGCGCCGCGTCGCGACCGCCGGCCTGTTCGCCGGCCTCGACCGGCAGACCGAACTGGCCCTGCTCAATCGCAACGTCCGCTGCATCGCGCGTCTGGCTATCGAGCCACCCTTTCGCGGCATTGGACTGGCGACGCGGCTCGTGCGCGAGACGCTCGGCCGCGTGGAGGTCCCCCTCGTCGAGGCGTTGGCCGTCTGCAGCGCGGTGCATCCGTTCTTCGAGCGCGCGGGCATGCAGCCCTTCGCCCCGCGCGCGAGCGTCGAGCATGCGACGCTGCTCGAAGCGCTCAGCGTCGTCGGCATCGACGCGCGGGCGAATGATGATTCGCCCCTACCGATCGATCCGCAGGCCCTTCAGCAGCGAATCGACGCCCTGCCGAGCGACGAGGCCGCGTTTCTCGAACGGGCGATTCAGGGCGTTCTCAAGAGCCACGGTACGCGGCGGACGATGCCGGGCGGACTCGAACGCACGCGCTACCTGCTGAGGCGTCTGACGCAGCGGCCGATGTACTATCTCTGGCGCCATCCCACTCTGGAGGTGACTTGGCCATGACAATGAAGATTCGCAAGATCGCGCTGTCGCGGCTGTGGCCGCACCCGGACCATGCCAATCGGATGAGCCGGGCCGCGTTCGGCAAGCTGATGCGCCACATCAAGCGTGCGGGCTATTACGAGCCGCTGGTCGTCCGTCCGCACCCACACAAGCGAGGCGACTTCCAGATCCTCCACGGCCACCACCGCTGCGAGGCCCTGCGCCGCCTCGGCCACGAGACGGGCCAGGCGATCGTCTGGCGCGTCGACGACGAGCAGACGGACATCCTCCTGGCGACGCTGAACCGGCTGGCCGGACGCGACCGCCTCGACCGCAAGCTGGCGATCCTGCGCCGCCTCCGCGCGCGGCGATCCATCCGCGAGCTGGCCCAACTGCTGCCGCAAACGCGCGGCCAACTCGAACGGCTCACCGGCGCAAGACCCCTGCCCGGCGCCCGACGAGCGAGCAAGCGCAATCCGTTCGCCACGCCGATGGTCTTCTTCGTCAGCGACCAGCAGCACATGGCCATCGAACGCGCCCTGACCGCCCTGGCCGAGCAATCGAACGAGCCGACCAAGGCCGCCCGACGCGCGGCCGCACTGACCCGTCTGGCGGCTGCGTCGTCCATAATGGCGGAAAGGGCAGACCGATGACGTATGACACCATCGCGATCCCCGGCGGGTTCATCAAGCTGATGCGAAGCGACGCGACGCGCGAGCTGCTGAAGGATCTCAAGGCCTTCGGCCTGCTGACCGCCATCGCCTTTCGCGCCAAGCGCACCGACGACTTCAACATCCACGGCCTGGCGCCCGGCCAGGCCCTGATCGGCGACCACAAAAACTGCGGACTGACGCGCCAGGAGTACCGCTCGGCCCTGCGTCGCCTGGAAGGCTATGGCTTGATCACCTTCGAGACAACCACCAGGGGAACCATCGCAACCCTATGCACAAGCGTCATCTACGACATCAACGTCAGCGCAGACAACCAGCCGCCCAACCAACGGCCAACCAACGAGCAACCATCAGGCAACCAACGCCCAACCACTATCAAGAATGAGAAGAATGAAAAGAAGAAAAGAACTACTAGCGCGACGCCGGTCGCGAGAGAGTTGGCGGAGTTGTTATTGGAGTTGATCTGGCAACGCAAGGCCGACTTCAGGCCGCCGGACCTCGACCGCTGGGCGCGGGACATCGACGGCATGATCCGTCTGGACGGCCGCGATCCGCAGCGCATCGCAGCGGCGATCCACTGGTGCCAGGCCGATCCGTTCTGGCAGAGCAACATCCTCAGCGGCGCCAAGCTTCGCCGGCACTTCGACCGGCTCGAATTGAAGATGCACGCGCAGCCGGCCCGGGAGAGCACGCGTGAGCGAATCGAGCGCATGGAACGGGAGGGCAAGCTGTAAGCCGCCGCAGACCAGAGCGATTCGGCACGGCCGATTCGCAGCGACGCGCGAATCCGAAATCCGCAATCACGCGTCGCTCTTTGACAACTGCATGAGAGTGTGTTTCTCCCGGCCGCCGGGCAGCCCCCTCGACGCTCACAAGCCCCGGTCGCTTCGGCGATCGTCGGCCAGCATCTCCTGCCAGTCCGCGTCGTTCATGGGCTCCGGCTCGTGCGCGGCGATGATGTGATCGGCCATCGGCCCGATCTCGCGGCACTCGTACAGGCACACGTCACATCGCCACACGTCACCAAGATAGATCGGCAGAGGCCGGCGCTGCTCGATCAGTGTGGCAAAGACGCTCAGTTCCGCCGGGTCGAGCGCTCCCAGCTCGAGACAATGGGCTCCGGGACCGCCTGTGGCATCTGACACCGTATGAAACGCCATGTCCTATCCTCCTTGCACCCTTCTCCAGATCGTTCGCCAGGCGAGCACGTCGGCGCCGCCTGGCCCCCTTGCCTTGCGATCCTAATCCAATCGCAAGTGCATTTCCATAAGGGAAACTACGTATTTTCCCCCCGCCGAATCCCCCTCTTCCGCAACGGCGCGACCCTGCGTTCCTGCCGACCCTGGCGATGCGCCGGACCACGTATTTTCTTGTCCGTCCTTGCCATTTCAACAGATAAAAGACTTGACAAAACAGCAACTGAGCGGTATCAGCGACAGAGAGCAGTCGAGTGGCGGGCCACATCCGTCGTCGCGGCTGACCGTGCATCGGGGGGCGAAGAGAAGGAGACAGCGATGACGAGACAAGCCGCATTCGCATGGGCCCTGGCCGCCCTGCTCGCCGCCACAACCGCACACGCCGACCTGATAGTCATCGGCACCGCCACTTACGATGATGGAAGTGGTGAAGGCGAGTACAACCTGATCTACGACTCCGCCCAAAGCATCGTCTGGCTGGACTACACGAGGCTGGCAAAGATAGGAGGCACCACGCAGACATGGCAAGACCACGAGGAATGGGCGAGCGGATTGGGCACAAGCCTCACAGTCCATCTGGACCCGCTCTATACGACCACCATCGACTGGACCACCGGCTGGCGGCAGCCCATTGTGGACGAAAGCAAGGCCAACCTGACAGGTCCTTGGGAGAACCCGGCTGTGAGCCATGAGTGGGGCCTTGGCTGGGGCGGGCCTGATGAAACGGGATACCACGACTACTTCTACGGCTGGAATATGGTCAACTCGGAGATGGGGCACCTGTATTACGTGTCCCTTGGCAACCTCGGCTATTATGCCACCGATGGAACATACCCCCAGCCGGGCCATGGCATGAACAACACCGAACCTTTCATTAACCTGATACAAGATGGCCGCTACTGGTCGGGCACCAAGTACAGTCTCGATGACACGAAAGCATGGTGGCATCGCTTCGACAGTAATTACGATGGTCTCCAGTATTACGAGGTCTTGTCGCGGGGCTCCTATGCAATGGCGGTTCATGAGGGGACGGTTTCGGTGGTTCCGGTTCCGGGTGCGGCGATGCTGGGCGTGATCGGCATGGCGACCGCCGGGTGGCTCAAACGCCGACGGGCGCTGTAGCCCCAGTCGCGTAGCCCATGCGGCTGATACGGCATGGGCGAAAGCCCATCTTACAAATCTTCTTCGCGGCGGATTTGTTGCTGGCGGCGGTTGCCCAGGATGATCCCGACGGGCAGCAGGATGCCGTAGGGGATCCACAGCAGGAAGCGCCACGGGCTCGGCAGCGCCAGGAGCAACGCCAGAAAGAGAAGGATCGCGACCCATACGACGACCGCCGCACGGACCATGAACCGCCGCTCGCGCGGGCCGTGGGTATTGCGAATGCCAAAGTACGTCCCGACGACGCCGCCGGCCAGGCCGATCACGCCGCCCAGCACGCCGCCGATCCATCCACCAAGTTGACTCGGGCTCATGCCAATCGCTCCTTTGCCTTTGTCTGCCAACGCCACGCCACGAGCGCGATTCTACCCGATACGCCGGTGGTACGCCACCATGTACCAAGCGGAGCCGGCTGCTTCAACGGCATTGAGGATGGGCCCTGCGCCTGTCGAACGGGACGGGCGGGCTGTGTTGACGTTGGGCTGTCACGGCGATAGGCTGGGCGCATGGCGAGGTCTATGCCACAGGACTGTTTTGCCGGGAACGTCGCCATCGTCACGGGCGCATCGTCGGGGATCGGGCGGCACCTGGCGCTGCAACTGGCCGAGCGCGGGGCGCACCTGGCGTTGGCGTCTCGGAACGCGGAGCGGCTGGCGGAGCTTTGCGCCCAATGCCGCGACCGAGGCGGTCGGGCGATGGCGGTCCCCACCGACGTGGCCGACGAGGCGCAGTGCCGGGAGCTGATCGAGCGGACCGTCGCCGCCTACGGACGGATGGATACGCTGATCAACAACGCAGGCGTCGGTCTGGGCGCGCGGTTCGAGGCGTTGCGCGATCCGGCGGCCGTTCGGCACGTGATGCAGGTCAATTACTTCGGTGCGGTGTACTGCTGCCACTTCGCGCTGCCGTGGCTCAAGGCGGCGCGCGGGCGTCTGGTGGGGGTGTGCAGTCTGGCGGGCCGGTTCCCGGCGCCGGGGGCCGCCGCATACGCCGCGAGCAAGCACGCCATGGCCGGGTTCCTCGACTCGCTCCGCGTTGAGCTGGCCGACGTCGGGGTCAGCGTGACGGTGGTCTATCCGGGCTGGGTGGCGACGGGTATCAGCAGTCGGGCCTTGAACGCCGACGGCCAGCCCATCGGCGAGGTCTGCCCCGGCGACAGAGACGGCATGACGCCGGCGGCATGCGCCCAACGGATCGTGCGGGGCATCGAACGCCGACGACGCGAAATCGTGATGACCGCGCAGGGCCGGTTCGGGCTCTGGTTCCGTCTGATCGCGCCCGGGCTGGTCGACCGGATCAGCCGGCGCCACATGCGACCGACCTGACGCCCGATGGAGAGCGGGATCGGCCCTACATCCGCAGACGCACGTGGCCGATGGAAAAGCCCGACGCGGCGCCGAACAGACCCACCTCCTGACCCGAACCGGGGACGATCTGCCCGTCGTTGATCGCCTCGTGCAGCGCGATCGGGATGGAGGCGGCGCCGGTGTTGCCGTAGCGGTCGGCGGTTACCGCGGTGCGGTCGTAAGGCATCTGCGTCGCGGCGCACAGCATGCGGATCAGCCGTTCGGAAATCTGGTGCGGAATCAGATAGTGCATCGTCTCGGTGAAGCGCGTCTCGCCGAATTCGCGCCGGCGGTACTCGGCATACTCGGCGCAGTAGCTTGGAACGTGCTCGCGGACCACCTTGGCCAGCGAGCTGAGATCGAGATAGAACCAGCCCATGATGCTGCGATCCGATCGGCTTCGCCAGTCGGTGTCGTGCGGGATGTGGCAGAACCGCCAGCAGTCCGGAAGCGTGGTGAGATTGAATTCGAGCAGCCCGCGCTCGTCGTCCGACGGCTCCATGAGGATCGCGGCGCCGCCGTCGCCGAGGGTCAGGCCGCCCAGTTTCATCGCCAGATCGGCGCGGTCCTTGATGTCCAGGGTGGCCCACTGGCTGCCAGCCTCGCCGCAGACGATCAGGCCCTTGCGGCAGGCCCCGTTGGCAATCAGCGCATCCATGACGAACATCGCCTGAAGCACGCTGTTGCAGGCGCACTTGATATCGAACGCGTTGACGGCGCCGAGGCCCAGGTGGTCCTGCACGATGGTGGCCGTAGCCGGCTCGATGTGGTCCATGTCGGTGGCCGCAAAGATCAGCGTGTCGATCTCGCCCGGCCGTGCGCCGGAGGCCTCGAACGCCGCCTGCGCCGCACGGGCGGCCAGAAGCGACGGGGGTTCCTTGTGGTTGGACCAGCGCCGCACGCGGATGCCCGTCAGCGACTCGATATATCGTGGCAGCGATTGCTGCAATTCCCTGTCCGGGCAGGTGACCAGCGAACCAAGCTCGGCGTTGTCGACAGCCCGATCGGGGAGGTAGGCGCCGAGGCCACAGATGCGAGATCGCGGCCGGGGCGCGACGACAAGGTTGTCCAGAAGACCCATCGTGACTCCTTAATGATTCCTGTAAGCCAAGACGGCGCGAGCCCATCGGCGCAACGCCACCCTATCGCAGACCAGGAACCGGTGACCCTGCCGTCGTGAATGCACCGTGTATATCACATCGACGCAGGCGTGTACAGAGCAAAGCCGCCTTCCGATGAGGGCATCAGGGCCTTCGAGAGGAAGAACCGGATCGGTGAGAAACGGATCCGGGACGAAGGCCTGTCGAAAAGGCGGCACAGCGCTTGATTTCCGGCCGGATGATACATTGAAACCATTGAAGCCCCGTCCGATGCGCTGTACCATGAAAAGCTTGGGGTTGCGGAAGCGCCCTGCACGAAGGCAAATGACAGTGGATGCATAGAAGGGCACGATCGCTCCACGACCCCGGCCCTTTGCGTCACGGGAACTCCTTGATGAATATCTTCCTGATTTTTGTCCGAGACGACAACTTCTGCCGATTACTGCCGCAGCAGTTGGATCGATCTCCGTCGCCCGAGGGGCGAATTAAGGTAATGGCCTTTCCCCCTCTGGCGATTCAGACGCTCGCCCCGGTCCTGCGCGCCCGTGGCCACACGGTGCGGATGTTCGATACGTGTCATCCGCAAATGAAGGCCGAGCACATCGCCCAGGCGGCAGCGGCAGAGCCGCCCGACGCCATCGCCCTGTCCTTCCTCTCGACGACGACCTACCCGGCCGCCCAAACGATGGCCCGCCAACTGAAGGCCCAGGCGCCGCAGATTCCGATCATCGCCGGGGGACCGTTCGCGACCGCCAATTCGGACCGTATCCTGGCCGATTGCCCCGAGATCGACTGTATCGGCGTCGGCGAGGGCGAAGAGCTTCTCTGCGACTACCTGGACCACCTCGGGCGCCCCGGCGCCGTCGCGGGTCTGGTCTGGCGCGATAATTCGCAGATCGTCCGCAATCCGCCGCGCACGTTGCTCGAGGACCTGGATCGGTATCCGTACCCCGATCGGACGAGCCTGCCGATCGACTACATCGAGTCCATGCCGCTGGACGTTCCCGCGGTCCTTTCCCTGGACAAGTTCTGCACGGTGCAGACGTCCAGAGGCTGCCCCTATCGGTGCATCTACTGCGATATCCCCTCGCTTTCGCAGGGCAAGTGGCGCTGCCGGTCGGCCGAGCACGTCCTGGGAGAGATGCAGCAACTGAACGACATGGGCTATCGCTCGATCTACCTGACCGATGACCACTTTCTGCTCAAGCGGCAGCGCATCAGCGCCATCTGCAACGGCATCATCGAACGGAAACTGGAATTCCGCTGGGGCTGCGAAGGGCGCGTGGACGCCACCGCGATCGATCAACTGGCGACCATGCACCAGGCCCGATGCGATTTCCTCGCTTTCGGCGTCGAGGCGGGCACGCAGAAAACGCTGGACCGACTGAAGAAGAATCAGACCCTGGCGCAGGTGGAGAATGCGATCCGAGAGGCGAAGCAGCAGGGCATCAGCATGATCCACGGGTTCTTCCTCATCGGCGTACCGGGCGAGACGGCGTCCGACATCATGGAGAGCTTCCGCTTCGCCGCCCGCCTGGAGCTGGACACCTTCGGCTTCAATCGCCTGTGCGTCTACCGGGGCACCCCGCTCTGGCGCGAATACGTCGAGCGCGGCATCATCGACGACCAGCTCGACTGGGACAAGTGGTTCAAGTGCTCCGACATCGACCCGACCGCGCTGCCGAGCGCCGAGGTGAACCGCCTGCGCAAGAAAGGCTACCGCCTGCTCTTCGTCCGGCGCATCTTCGGCCGTCCGATCCAGACCTACCGCCTCCTGCGCACCTTCGGCCGGTACATGAAGACCTCGGATATCCTCACGCTCCTGGCAAGTCCCTTCCGCCGAAGGACCCTCACCCATCAGCCCGATCTGCCCGCCAGCATGATGGAGTCGAACGCCAAGAGATCGTGACCATCCAGCCCCGCCGCACCGAGGACCGTGCCTTCACTCGCCACGCCGACCGCCTCGGCGATCTCGCCGACGTTAGGTGATTCTGTTATCTGCCTGATGCTCGGATTCCACGGAATGAATTTGCCTTTGCGATATACTCCGCTGCCGGCCATTGGCGACGATCAGGCGGAAGAAGGATCTGGTGCCCAAGGGATGACTTGAAGTCCTGAAGACCCCCGTGCAGGCGCAACCGAACGAGCTCTCGCTCCTTCGTCGGATTGATACGCATTTCGAGATTGTCGCTCAGGTAGATCAAACCTTGATCGTAAGCACGGTGGTATGTCGGCGATAGCGCGATACCATTTGAGACATCGTCGCTGCTGCCCTCGGCACCAACCGGGAGAATATGAGCCGCGTCGACAAGCTTCAGTTGCAGCCCCGTGACCGCGCACTTTCGGTCATAGGCGATGATCACCTTTCGACGAGAAGCGTTGTCCCTGGACAACCGCGATAGCGTCGTCACGATTCGTTGACGCTCCGCCGGGAGCTGGGCGATTTCAGAAGTCTGTACTGGTGCGAAAGTGGATACTCTTGCGAGAAGATCTGACACAGTAACATCAGCGCCGTGGAAGTGAAGGGCTTCCGAATGCATGGCATATGACAGTATGTGATCGGGTCGGAAAGCTATGGCGATCTCGTCATTTCCCTTTCGGGCAAATGCGAGGCCATCTCGAAGAGCAGATCGCAGAGAGTTCACATTGATTTGGATCGACGGAGACCTCCGCGAAAACATGGTATGTTTCGAGAGATCAAAGCCCGCGAAACAGTTCAAATTCGGCTCATATCCCATCAGGATCGTTGCGCCGTCGGGGTTCAGCGCCAAGGGAGGAGTGACACCCGTCAGTTGGATTCGGTATTCGTCACGTGGACGGGCTGTTCCGCCGCCATGGGTCACTGTCCAAATATACACCCACAGAGAAAGCGAAACCTGTCCAGACGAAACATGATAGCGTTTTGGGTGAACGCGGGTATCTGACACCAGGGATGCACCTGCTCCTGCCTCAGCAAAGGCATCCCGAACTGCTTCAACGAGTCTTTCCGCTGGTAGTCTTGGCATTTCTCGATTTTCTCCGCCTCTGATGATTTAGCCCCCCGTCCGTGGCCAACTCTGAGGCATCCGTAAAGAGATCGTCTTTCCAGAGACTGGCTGAAGAGGGCACACGATAGGACTCTGCTTCCTTTCGATCGGTCAGCGATGATGCCTCTGCGGAAAACCGCCCCATGGCACCAAGAACATAGTCAGGCAAGATCTCACAACAGAGCCAACTACGCTTCAAACGCTCGCAGACCTCCCCGGTTACCGAGCTTCCGGCAAATGGGTCAAATACGAAATCGCCTTCATCAGTGAGCATGCGGATGAAGTACTCGGGGAGCGTGGCCGGGAATCTTGCAGGGTGCGGCTTCAATCCCTTGTCTTTGCAGTACCGCAAGTAGAAGGAGTTACTCTCCGTATTTGGTATCGCCAAGAGATTCGGCGGAATAGAAGCACCATTGTTTGTTGCGAATTTGTCGCTGATGTCATGTCCGCTGGGTCGGAGTCTAGCCTTATATCCATTCTTCAGAAGGCCCTTCATGCTCTCGCTGTACGGTGCAAGTACGCGTCTGTTGCTTGCACGAGGCCACGGGGATTTGGAGAACCAGTACACCGTATTGACGGCGTCTTTCACACGGATACGCCGCACCGTTACCCACTCCGCTGGCGTCGGCAATTTCGCGGGGTTCCACCAGTAGAACTCTTGTGCAAGATGGAATCCGAGGTCCCTACACAGCATTATTGCCAACTCGAAATGGTAGAGGCTTCGGGTCGGTTGCCCAGGAATCCACGAACCTCCAATGTCGATCACGAGAGAACCGTTGGTTTTCAGTATGCGATGGAACTGTATGCCAAAGTCGCGGAACCACTTTACGTAGTCTTCTTCCTTTTCGTTGCCGTAGTCCTTCCGTCTAACCAGTGCGAAGGGAGGACTGGTAAAGATGAGATCGCAGCACTCATCCTCCATGTGTTCCTTCATATAGGCGAGGGAATCACAACATCGGATGGAGCCTCTCTGTGTGTGGAACTCAGTTATCTCGTAATCCACAGTTTTCCCATGGTCCATGCAAAACCCCGTAACTTCACTATGCCACAGCACACGACTGCGGCGCTTGTGGCACATCCATTGGCACGCCCCTCACGATTTCGCACTGCGACGGTGTCTGCTTCGCATTATCGTGGATAATGCATCGCCGGTCAAGGCGAATGATAGCGATCACTACTACGCGTGGACCGATCCTCGGATACGAGACTATTCCAGCAGGCTGCCGACCGCCGACGGACGGATGCCCGCCGCCTCGGCGATCTCGCGGATGGTTGTGGTTCGGGTGGCGCTGATGCCGGCCTGGGTGAGTCGTTCGATGGCGGTCTGGACGTCGATGCCGGCGTCGGCGCAGTATTGTTCGAGCGTCATGCGACCGAAGCCGGAACCGCCGCCGCCACCGCCCATGCCGGACCCGCTCCCGCCACCGCCGCCGCCCCGGCCTTCGCCGGAACCGCCGCCGCCACGCTGGCCTTCGCCGCGTCCATCGCGTCGCGGCTCGGCGCCGGTGGCGATGCGATACAACTGCTCCGGCGTCATGCCGTGCGCGGCGGCCAGATCGCCGACGATCTCATCCGCTGAGACGACGACGATGTCACGCGCTTGCAGATTCGCGACGACCTCATCGAGCGAAACGCCTCGGGCATGCCCGGCCAGGTCGGCCAGCGTCATCGACTCCATATGGGGAACCGGCGGCCGGCGCGCCGGGTCGTCCCAACTGTACTTGATCGACTCGTTCCAGTCCAGAAGCGACGAGAACGGCGGCACCTCGGCCAGCGTCGCAACCAGGACGGCCACACAGATCAGAAGCGACAAGGCCCACTCGGCCCGCAACGTGAACGCCTTGGTGACCTTGCTCTGGCAGTAGCGCAGGAGGCACTGCCAGTTGTAGACGATGTGGACGACGGCGGCGATCATGAAGACCAGGCTCAGCCAGATGTGCAGACCCTGCCACTGGGCCTTGGTCAGGCCGAGCATCGTCCAGCCGGTCCAGTTGGCCACGCGCCCCGGCGGCACCACGAACAGAATGATCCCGGTAATGCACATCCCCACGAACGAAACGCCCGTCAGCGTCGAGATGAACGCCCGCCATTGAAATGTCGTCTTTGTGTCCTGTGCCATCGTTTCGGCCCTCACCTTCGATGGGTCCGGGTTCGTATGAGCACCTCGTACGGACCGAGGCGACCCCCATGTCGTGCAAACCCAGTATACCCCAATCGAGCCAGGGTGCAAGGCCCGTTGCCTATTGCAGATTGGCGATGGCGGATTTCGGATTTGTTTCAGCCCAGCAATCCGCAATCTGCAATCCGAGATCCGCAGTCGACGACGGCCCGTCGGCGGCGTCGCAGCCGACCAGGAAGATGCATCAGGGGTGTAACCGGCGGGCAGGGTGGGTACACTATCTTGGATGCGTCTGATGGTGTGCACGTGAGAAGTGGTTCTCGAAGGAAAGGGTTGGCATGGCTATAAACACGAACGGGGCGAATGCGGCGACGGCTTCTTCGCAGCGGGCGTGGCGGAAGTGGCACGGCTGGATCGGGCTGATCAGCGCGGTGCCAACGCTGATTACGGCCGTCTGCGGGGGGCTGCTGCTGTTTCGCAAGGTCGGCCTGTACGAGCGTCGCGGCCCGTTCCGCGACGCGATTCAGAAGCTTCACAGCTTCGAGATTCTCCTGCCTTACGTCGGCGCAATCGCCGTGCTGCTGATGGTCGCCGCTACCGTAACCGGCGTTGTCGTCTTCGTCCACACACGCCGCCGGTGAATCTGCCGGGGCGCGGGCGGCGCTGCTGAGCGGCGGCTACACCACCCGGCCGCCCGGGGCGCCTCGCTGCTCGGCGCTCCGAATGAAGTAGACGTAGAGGATGAGCAGGGTCAGCGGACCGAAGAGCAGGCCGCCGAGCAGGAAGAGGATCTGACGCACCTGGCTGGCACCAAGCTCCAAGGCCCACTTCGCGCACACGATCGCACAGGTGATGTTGCCCACGGCGATGGACTCGATCATCTCGTTGCCCTTTCCCAAATCCGGCGATGCCGGCCGTAATTCTCATGCAGGAGGTCCCTGCGTTCGATCATCTGTATTCACAGTCGGTTGTCACGGCAAGATATTTCACCCGGAATGGCGAGGCTGGATCAGGTTGCCGGTGGGGTGGTGGGCGCGTAGAATGGGACTCGATGATTTCTTCTCGAACGGTCGCGGCGTGACGTGACGATGTGGGGCCGGGCGAGTGCGAAGAAAAGGACGAAACGTGGAAGACGAGTTTTGGGGTCAGATGACGGACCCGTCGGCCGGTGCGTGGCATACCGGGCCGTGCGGCGATACGATGGAGTTCTATCTGGTGATCGAGGACGATGCAATCCGCACGGTGCGCTATCACACCGACGGCTGCGAGTTCACACGGCAGTGCGGGCGGACCGTGGCCCGATTCCTCCAGGGCAAACCGCTGCGCGACGCCCTGTCGATCAGCGTGCGAGACGTGCTCGATGCCCTGCCCGAGCTGCCCGACGCCCATCGCCATTGCGCGGTTCTCGCGGTGATGACCTTTTACAAGGCCGTCGGGCAGTTCTGGCTCGAAGAATCCCTCTCCTGAGCCGCCACAGGTCGTGCGCGGACGCACGACACACGCAGGCGAGCGGGAGCCGCCTCGCCTGCACTGCGCGCCGATCCGCAATCGGCGGTCAGGGGATGATGGTGGCCGGTTCGTCGTACATGAGGAAGGCGGGTTCGTACTGGAACTTCTGTCCGCCGACGGAGGCGTCGACCATGAGTCCCTGTTCGGGGACGATGAAGATGGCGACGCCGTAGTGGTAGTCGCTTCGGCTGGCCGAGCCGGCCTCGAGCGCCACGGCGGTGACCTGGGCGGCCAGTGTGAAGTCCTCCATCGTGAAGCGGTCGAACGCCGCCTTGTCCTCAAAGAAGATCACCTGGCGGAAGTACTGACCGCCGAACGAGAAACCCAGGCTCGCCTGCGACATGCTGCAATAGCCGACCTTGCGCCCGGCGGCAAAGACCTCGCCCCGGCCGTAGGCGCCGCCGACGACCACGGCGCCCTTGGTGACACGGGGCAGCACGGCGTAGCCGTAGGAGGTGTCGAAATAGGTCTCGATGCCCGGATCGCGGGCCCTGAACAGCGCGATCGCTTCTTCGACCTGCATCGACAGCAAATCGCGCGACGCCGGCGACTCGCTCCTCGTCGCGCAGCCGAGACCCGCACCCGTCAGACCCACCAACAGGACCGTCCACAGTGCCTTCATAATCCGTTCTCCTTCGGCCTATCCATCCATGCGTTTGTCGTGTACCAGGCGCGCGGGCGCCCCGACGGCGATAGCTTACCGCAGCCGAACCGCCACCGCCAAGCACAAAACCCCATTGGTCCTGCACGCCCCGCGCCCATCGATCGTGTGTGAAGATTTCCCGGCATGGGGATGGTCGCTTGTGGTGGCGTCGTCTGAGGCTCCCCGTCGCGCTTCTCGTGACCGGCCTGCGGCGGGTTATCCTGTTTGTAGTGACGCCGTGAGGCGTTAGCCCTTGCGTGGTTGGGTATGCCCTGACGGGCACACTACGAACGGCCCACCATCGCCAAGCGCTGCGGTCGATCGCGAACAGGCCGGAGTTGTTCGTCCACGTCGAGGCGATGATCCGCGACTATTCGGGCTTTCACTGGCTGACGCACGATCCGCATCGCGTGTTCTATCCGCCGGCCATCGAGCAGCTCAGCGAGATCGCCTGCCCGGTGCAGATCATCATGGGCCAGAACGACATCGACGACCTCCAGGGCGTCGCGGCCCGCCTGGTCCGCGAGATCGCCCACGCCCGCTACACCGTCCTGCCCGGCGTCGGACACATCGTCAACATGGAAGCGCCCCGGCAGTTCAACGGGATCGTCCTGGACTTCCTCAATTCGCTATCCACCACACCGGTGGACGATTGTTCGACCGGCGCATACCCTCCTCTCACCGGACGGCGTTGACCGCCTGAACGGTGCGCAGGCTGCCGAGGTGGCCGCCGCCCAGGGTCAGTTGGCCGCGCTCGACGCCCTGACGCAGGCGGGCCACGAGATACTCGATGCTGCCGGCCAAGATGTTGGCGCCGTGATCGGGCTCGACGAAGCAGGCGAGCTTCAGGGCCGGGCCGTGTCGGGCGGCAAGCTGCGCCATGGCCTGGAAGTTAAACACGCCGGCCTCCATCGTCCCACACGGAACCGCCGGATTGTCGGCCCCGGCGAAGGCCTCGTCGGCGGCGAACCAGTCGCGACGGGGATAGCCGTGGAAGTGGAACAGCGGCGCGCCGGCGGCCAGCAGATGCGGCGCGTACAACGCCGTCGCCAGCGCCGTCGCCACCATAACGCGGATATCGTACGACGGGTTGACGTCGTCGGCCGCCGAGGCCTGATCCGGCCGTTCGATGCGCAGGTGTCCGTTGTAGCCGATGCGGATCACGTCGCGATCGAGCCGCAGGTGCGACTTGTCGCATCCGGAGCGGCTGCTGGCGATCCACAGATCGGGGACCTGGCGAAAGACGGTGACGCCGTTCGATTGGATCTTCGCGTAGAGGCGGCCTTGGGCGTTGCGCCGGATCTCGTCGGGCGAATACACGCCGCTGGGCGGCAGATCGCGCCACTGCTCGTCCGAAATCTCGGCGGGCCCGACGTAACGCGGCGGCTCGATGAAGGCGATGAAGCCGAACGATACGCCGGTGCGGCCGAGCATGATGGCCCGGGCCATGTCACGACGCGAGCGGCGGCGCAGCAGGCCACTGACCGCCTCGACGCCCGGCAGCAAACCGAGACGCCCGAGCGATTCGCTCAGATCGATCAGCTTGCCGGCCGAATCGGTCGCGCGTGGGTCGTAGCGGCCGACCTCGAACTGGCTGGGCAGCAGCGGCGCGATCGGCAGAAAAAGCTTGGGGACCAGGCAGCCGCGTACGAATGCACCCAGCTCGTCGCGCCGGACCACCGAGTCCGTCAGGTTCATGTTCAGCACCGAGATGCGCCCGCCGTGAACCCCGATGACGATCTGCGAGAACAGGCGGGCCAGGACCGTCAGCCCCAGGCCGACCCGCTGATCGTAGGGCAGTTGCGGATCGACCAGCCGGGAGTCAAACTCGGCCAGTGTCACGATCTGGGTCCGGCTGTGGTCCTGCAGGTACTTGGCCACGTGGTCGTCGGCCCAGATACTCAGACGGCCGATGGACATAACGGAGCCCCGCCGAACGTTCGGCCGAAGCAGGCAGGTGAGGCGATAGAGCGATTCGACCACACCGATGCCCAGCCGCCGGACCGGCGAGACAGGCCGCTCCACGTCGAAGACCGCGTGAACGCCCCCGTGGACCGCTCGCAACGCCAAATGGAACGGGCGATGCACGATGGGCAGGAACCCCTTCTGTCGAAATGGCACCGCCGCCCTTTCCCACGGCACCACATCGACGCCGTTTCGACGCAATGCCTGCTCCAGGTCGCGTCGCAAACTGATGACGGCTTGATTGCGATAGCCCTGGGGCAGGGGCCGGAACGTGACGCGGCACGTCCGCACCATCTTGTCCAGATCGACCACGGCGTCGCGATGGAGCGAAGTCTCCCGTTCGCCAAACCCACTGATCAGACGCCCCACCGTCGTGGCGGTCAATCCCTGATACGACTGCTGGCTTGTCAATGCGATCCCCACGGTTGCCCGGCCCTGCGCGATGACTGGTCTTGCGGCGCACCCTGTATCCGTCTGCCGGCTGGTTTGGTCATGCGCATTCCACCCGACCGACCGGACCATACTGCCGTCGGGAACGCCGGATGTCAATGCCTGCGGTCTCGCAAACCGATGCGACCGACACGCCCCCGTCTGCCGGCCGATCCCCACGCAAGGGCGAGGCATACCTCGCCCGTAGGTCGTGCGTCCCCGCACGACACAAGGCGAGCGAGGACACTCGCCCTACGATGCTCTTTTGATTTCGATCAAGGTCGGATGCAGACAAGGTGGTAGAGCTGGCGGGTGTTGGGGCAGCGGCGCTGGATCTCTTCGGAGAGGCGACGGAACAGGGCCATGTGATTCAGACGCGGGGTTGTCTTGCGGAGGTGAACGCTTCGCACACAGGCGAATCGGCTGGGGACATCGACGACGTGGACCTCGCCGCAACAGGGACATTCGATCTCGCAGCGCTCTGCCATGGACTGCACCCTTCCTTCCATTTCGGACCGTCGCCGGAGCGGTCCGTACCTGCTTGCCGTCGAGTGGTCCCGATCCCGTCCCTCGGGATCGGGACTCGACGTGGAGACTTTGAGAGGAGATTCGTTGAACGCGGAGCGTCACGCGGGATACGGACACATCGAACTTCCTCGCGCCCCCGATTGTGTCATCCTGTGATCTGATTCCCCATCTGTGCATGCCGGAGGGTCATTCGCGACGTGGCCTTTTCATCCGCCACCGAACCATCCTCCATTACTATCAGTATACCCCATTTTGCTGATTTGTCAAGCTCCGCTGTCCCTCCGAACGGCCGGAATGGTACAGCTTTTGGCTGTGGCAAGCGTCCATTTTTCGCCCCTCGCGCGAGCCATTGGCGAATGTGGCGGCGCGGTCGTCACCAGGGCCGCAAGAACGCCCCAATTCGCGGACCAGGGCCCAAGTGTCACGCGATGGCTCGACGTTGGCGTCAGGTCTTCTTTGCCATCATGGCCCGGCTGATGGCGGTGGCGCAGCGGCGGGGGGTCAGGCGGAGCAGCAGGTGGATAATCAGCTTGCTGACGAGGCCGGGGACAATGACGGGCTTGCCCTTGAGCATGGCGTCGTAGCCGGCTTCCGCAACGCCGCGAACCGCAACGGGCCGAGCGAAGCCTTTGGCCTGCCGCAGATTGGCCTTCTCGATGAATTCGGTATCGACCGGGCCCGGGCACAGCGCCGTCACCGTGACGCCGGTGCCCGCCAGCTCGTTGCCGATGGCCTCGCTGAACGAGACGACGAACGCCTTGCTCGCATAGTAGGTCGCCTGGAGCGGCCCCGGCAGAAAGGCGGCCATCGAGGCGACATTGAGAATCCGCCCGCCGCCGCGCGCGACCATCTCGGGCAGGAACCGGCGCATCAGCGCCGCCACAGCCGTGACGTTGACCTGGATCATCGCCTCGTTGCGGGCCCAGTCCTGCTCGTGGAAGAAGCCGCCGTTGCCGAAGCCGGCGTTGTTGATGAGGTAGTCGATCCGCACGCCCCGGCTGGTCAGCTCGTCGTGGATCTCGGCGGCCGCCTCGGCGCGGGCCAGGTCCTTGACGAGCACCCGGGCCCGGATGCCGTGGGCCGTTTCGAGCTCGGCCTTGAGCACATCCAGCCGGTCCTGCCGTCGGGCCACCAGCACCAGATCGCCGCCGCGCTCGGCGTGGACGCGGGCCAGCTCGGCCCCGATCCCGCTCGACGCCCCGGTAATCAACGCAATCGTGCGATCGTTCGTCATGGTCTCATTCCTCTTGTCGTGTCGGCCGGCGCGCTCAGGGCGCCGGCAGCGGGTCTTCGGGCGGCGCCATCTCGGCGATCAGGCCGAGAATGTTGCGGGCGGCGGCGTAAGCCTCAGCGGCCGAGCCTTCGGCGGCCGCCATCTCGCCGATGAAGCGCTGCGCCGCCTCGTGGGCCGCCTGCTCCTGCGGGCCTTCGCCGTACAGATAGAGCATCGCACCGGCGCCGACGTAGACGGCCTTGGCGAGTTCGGTCTTGGCCGGCCCATCCTGGCCGGTCTCGATGTACGTTGCGGCCTTGGCCATCTTGGCCAGCGCGAAGTTCCAGGCTTGGGCGGCTTGCGGATTCATGGCGCCGGGGCCGACCTTCAGAACCGAAACAGCAGGCCCAGGTTGACCCCCAGGCCGTCGACGTCGGCCTTGGTGGCGTGCTCCAGCCGGCCTTTGCCGCCTTCGACGTCGGTGTCGAGGAACAACCAGCGGGCCTCGGCCAGCAGTGAGAGCGTGTGGAGCCCGATCTCCAGACCGGCCAGCGGGAAGTAGCCCACCTCGTTGTCGAGGTCGGCGCCGCTGCCCTCGAAGACATAGTAGCCGACCCCGGCGCCGAGGTACGGGACGATGTGCTCGAAGAGGATCGGGAAGTTCAGCAGGGCCGCCAGCTCCAGCGGGATCATATCGATCTTCGTATCGTCGAAACGGATCCAGCTCGCGCGGGCGTCGATGCTGACAACGTCGATCGGGTTGATCTCGACCTTGGCCCCGCCGCCATAGCCTTTGCCCAGGTCGTCGGAGTCGAGGTAGGACCCGAAGACGCCGCACTCCAGACCCGAGCCGGTCGAACAGCCGGCCCCCGCCACGGCCAACACGGCCGCCCACAGCAAGACAGCAACTCCTTTTGCGTTCATGCGAGACTCCTTAAGAGATGTTCTGCCGATAGGCTATCCCGCGCGCCGCCCTGCCGCAATCCAAAAATCCCCGACCCCACGATATGGGTCCGCCATCCCCATCCGCCTATGGCGGACGAGGTGGCCACGCACCAGCGGATATACCATAGGAATGAGACGACTGTTTTCGAAAGGAAGGTGTCACGATGTCCGAACCGAAACGACTGACCCGCCGGCAGCGTGCCGTGATCGAGGACCTCTTCGCCGGCGAGATGACCGAACCCGAGGTGCTCGCCAAACACAACGTCAGCACCGCACTGTATGACCGATGGCTGACCGATGCGCGGTTCTGCGAGTGCTTCGAACGACGCGTTGCGCGGGCCTATCGCGAGGCCCGCCTGACCCTGGCCCGCCACGCCCCCGAAGCGGCCAAGACACTGATCGACCTGACCACGTGCGAAAAGGAAGAAACGGCCCGCCGCGCCTGCCTCGACATCGTCGCCCCGCCGAGCGCGCCCGGCGCAGCCGAAACGCCGCATGAAGCCGCAGAGCGTGACCCGATCGCCGAACTGCCCCCCGAAACCGCCACCCGCCTCCTCGCCGCCCTGGCCGACAGCGCCCGATAATACCGCATCTCAAAAGTATGGCATTGGCACAATCTCAGTTTCCACTTGACGGCAACGTCGCGATTCGGTATCATTTGAGGGAAATCGAGGCGGCTGCGTATTCAAGGCCTGAGACACGGAAGCCGATGATATCTGCGTATAAGGAATGAGATATGTCTGAGCCCTTCCAATTCTCACGTGCCAAGATTGATGACCACGTCGAAAAGGTCGGGACAGATATCCGCCCCGTGATTGAGTTCAAACTGGATCGTGACAAGCTGTATCAGGTGGGGAGAGACCTGGTTGACGCGCGCCCGAACCTGTTTGAGAGTCTGGTTCAATCCCCCACAGATTTCCGAATCACAAAGAGGTTCATATTCCCCGGCAAAGGGGAGGTCGATGTGCCCACACTCAGTTTCACACAGAGAGGTCAGGTGTTCGCTTTCCCTCGGCGGATTGCCGCTCTTGGAGAAGAGCTGGAGCTGGGTCCGATCGACGATCTGATCATCGAGTGTCTGAAGAAGTTCAGGATGGTGTTCCCTGAGAAGAAGATCATCCGCGTTGGGCTGGTCAACGAGTACATCTTTGACACGGCTGATTTGGACAGCGCGCGAATCATCTGTGAACGCTTCACCAGACTGCCTGTGCCCGTTGGCGGTGAGATCCGCCTCAGAATCAACCATCGCAATGATGACTTCAACAGAGTCATCGAAATCGAAGCTGTCAAGAAGCTCGAGCAGGTTCCGGAGATACCGGGCCACATCCAAGCTGCCGGCCACGGAGTGAAGGTGAAGGTAGATTTTAACAACGTGGACATGAGCAAGAATCTGGACGATGGTGCCGTGTTGCGGATACTCCATGAAGGCCGCCGTTACAACGAATCGGAACTCTATGCCTTCTTGAATGGCAGCGCAGGAGGAGATCAATGACGGTCATACGCGAAGCACCCACGGGAACGGTCGATAGCCAGATCACTTCGGGATGGAACACCGGGTATTTGACACCGGGGGCCCTGTTTCACTATGGCCGCATGTGCGGAGTGGAAGACGTCAGCGAGACGAAATCCGTCGCGTCCGTTCGTCCTCTGGAACCGGAGTTGAATCCATACCGATGCATGCGGTCGAGCGGCGGGCTTGCGTTCTGGGATCAACCCCAGGAGGATGTGTACAGTTTCGACGATGGTCAGCCGACATGAGCCGCCCAGGGTTCTCGCCCAGCGAGATTGTGCTGATCAAACACGTCCCACTTGACGATCCCTCTGCCGTCAAGGCACGCCCGGCTCTCATTGTCTCCAATTCATCCTTCAACGCAAGTAATCTCGACGTCATCGTAGTGGCCATTTCCTCTGTTGTCCGCCCGGGTGACCCCAGACAGATTGTCCTTACAGAGAGAGACTGCGAATTCGGCGAAACCGGACTCAAGATGGCCTCTGCAATCAAGTGCGCGGCCGTGTTTGCCTATCCCCGAAGCGAGATACGGCGCAGACTCGGTGTGGTCTCGTGTGAAACCCTCGGAAAGGTCCGAACACGCCTCATCGAATTCCTCACCGGGAACTGAGACTGGCCGAGAAACATGACGATCATTATTCCTTCGCGCGGTTGAGGTAGGAGCCGTCGGCGGTGCTGATGCGGACGACGTCACCGACGTTGATGAACGGGGGCACGCGGGTTTTGAGCCCCGTTTCGAGGGTGGCTTCTTTGAGCTGCTTGGTTGCCGTCGCGCCCTTGATGCCGGGCTCGGTGTCGGTGACCTCCAGCTCGATGGTGTTGGGCAGTTCGAGACTGACGATGTTTCCGTCGTGGACGGCGACGGTGATCGTGGTGTTGGGTTTGAAGTACCGGATCGCCTCGCCCACGACCTCATCGCTGACGGTGATCTGGTCATAGGTCTTGCTGTCCATGAGGATATGCCCGGTGCCGTCGGAATAGAGATATTCCATATCGCGGCGGTCGAGAAAGGCCTGCTCGACGTCCTCGGTGCTCCGCAGTCGCTTCTCGACCATGACGCCGTCGGAGAGCCGTCGCAACTTGGCCTGGACGAAGGCCCGCAGGTTGCCGGGCGTCACGTGGGTCGCCTGCGCGCAGACGCAGAGTTGGTCATCGATCATAAAGGCCATTCCCGGCCGCATATCACTTGCTTTCACTTGAGGTTCCTTCGGAAGAGAGACTTCTCATCGTTCACCCGCACGGGGGGCCGAACGGGATTTGAGGCATCCACATACCGCCGGGGCTGATTCCCGTCAAGAGCAATCTGCCGCACGGCCCGCCTGATCTGCAGAATCAGCTTCCCGGCGGCCGTTCGAGGGCGTCGAGGATGCGCTGGAACGAGTTGGGGATCGCCGCTTCGAGGTTGAGCGTGCGGCCGGAAGGCAACGTCAGTGCCAACCGCCAGGCGTGGAGCATCATCCGGCTGAAACCCTGGCGTGTGGCCTCGTCGCCGTAGAGCGGGTCGCCTGCGATGGGGTGGCCGAGATGGTAGAGGTGGACGCGGATCTGGTGGCGGCGGCCCGTTCGCGGCCGGGCCTCGACAAGCGTGTGCGATCTGAAACGCTCCACAACGCGGAACTCAGTCGCGCTGGGCTTGCCCCGCTCCGGATCGACGGCCACCCGGCCCGAGCCGAACTGCCGCAATGGCGCATCGATCGAGCCCGCGTCTTCGGCGATAACCCCATGTGCCAGGGATAGATACGTCTTATCGACCGCGCGCGTTTCGAACTGCCGATTGAGCCGACGGTGAGCCTCAGCGTGGCGAGCGAAGACGATCAGCCCGCTGGTCTCTTTGTCGATCCGGTGGACGATGTAGAGCCTCTCGCCCCGCTGCGCGCAGAGGACCTCGAACAGCGACCCGCCCTGCCCGTGCCGCTCGGGAATCGCCGCCAGGGTCTCAGGCTTGCTGACGGCCAGGATATCGTCGTCCTCGTAGAGAATGGGAATCGTCACCAGGAATCACTCCTCGGCGGGCCAATCCGAACGCTGTTATACTTTTCGGCCCAAAACTACAATAAGCCCCCGCAAGTTACACCAAAGTATAATAAGATACCCTCATTCTATGAGTGCCAACCGCTTTTTTGTATTGGAATCGGGATTTGAAGGCGATCTGGTTCGGCTCGGCGCCGAGCAGGCGCATCAGGTCTGCCATGTGCTGCGGCTCAAGGTCGGCGATGCCATCGTCGTCCTCGACGGCGCCGGCAGCGAGTTCGACGTGACCCTGACCAGCGTCGGCAGCCGCGAGGTCCTCGGGCGGGTCGTGAGCACGCGCCAAGTGACGGGCGAGCCGGGCGTGCAGATCGCCCTGTTTCAGGGCCTGCTGGCCCGCGAGAAGTTCGAGTGGGTCCTCCAGAAGGGCACCGAGGTGGGTGTGGCGCGGTTCATCCCCGTCCAGACCGAGCGGACGCTGCTGCGAGCCAGGCACATCGACGACAGGAAGCTCGTCCGCTGGCAGCGGATCGTCACCGAGGCGGCTGAGCAGTCGCACCGAGGCCGGGTACCGCAGATCGAAGAGGCGCTCACCTGGCCCCAGGCCCTCTCGCAGGTCGGCGGATTCGATCGCGCCCTGATCGCGTCCACATGGGGCGAGACGCTCGCATTGAACGACGCCCTGCGGCCCGACGATAAGATGCCGAGGTCCATTGCCCTGCTGATCGGCCCCGAAGGCGGATTCAGCGACGCCGAGACCGCCCAGGCCCGCGACAGCGGCGCCGTCACCGTGACCCTCGGCCCGCGCATCCTGCGAACCGAAACGGCCGCCATCGTCGCCCCGGCCCTGGTCCTGCACATATTGGGGCAGACGCAGTCCTGACGCGTGCGCAGGGATCTCGCGGCACGGCGAGGTGGGCTGCCACCCTCCTTGGGCAAACAGCGTCTTGACGCTTGACGGGACCGCGCCATTTCCAATCGAGCGTTATGCGGGTATGATGGTGCCATGGGAAACATCGAACATTTTGGAGAACGGGAGGCGGTGCTTGGCGGATCGCGCGAGACTGCCCGACAGAAGAAGGGAACCATCATGAACAAGAACGCGAGTCTGTGCCTGGGTGTTGCGGCGCTGCTGATCTTGGCGGTCCTTGTTGGTGCGGCTGAGAGGGATGCATCCCAGCCTGCGCCGGGTCAGCTTGGAGGTCCGGCGGCGCCGTTGACGGGGTTGCAGTGGATCAAGGGCGGGCCGGTGCAACTGACACAGGGCTCCGTCTATGTCGTCGAATTCTGGGCGACATGGTGCCCGCCCTGCCGAACGAGCATTCCGCACCTGACCGAAATGCAGCACCGGTTCAAGGACCAGCGCGTGACGATCGTCGGTGTCTCCATCGAGACTGCCGACATCGTGCAACCGTTTGTCGCGCAGATGGACGAGCAGAAGAAGATGGAGTACGCCGTCGCGGTCGATCGCGAAGGGCAGGCCTGGAAGGGCTACATGGACGCCTTCGGTGTCCGAGGCATTCCCCACGCGTTCATTGTCGGCAAGGACGGCACGCTCGTTTGGCGCGGACACCCCATGGCCGGTATGGATGAGGTGTTGGAGGAGGTCGTCAACGATCGGTTCGACGCCGTCGCCTACGCCGCGAAGCAGGCGGCTCGGGAGAAGGAGGAGGCCCGTGTGCTCGCGCTCTACAAGAGCTATTTCACGACCGTCGGCACAAACCCCGGCGAGGCGGCCGCGATCGGCGCGCAGCTCATCGGCTCGGACAACAGCGCCATGCTCAACGCCCTGGCCTGGAAGATTCTGACCGACGTGCCCCAAGAGAGCCGCGACCTCGAACTGGCCCGCGAAGCCGCCGCGAAGGCCGTCAAGCTGACCGAGGAGAAGAACCCGTCCATTCTCGACACCTACGCCCTGGCGATGTACGAGCTGGGCAAGAAATACGTCGCCCAAGCCGTCACGCTCCAGAAGAAAGCCGTCGAACTAACCGACGACGCACAGGCGAAAGAGAGCCTGAGCGAAGCCCTGCGACGCTACGAATCGGCAACCGTCGAATAGGCCTACTCGTGGTATGTCTTGTTCCCGGTCGTGCGGAGTTCTTGCTTGCCTGAATCGTACTGCCTTACTATAATAACGGGTGGGAACGAGAGGAGGTCTGGGTACTGACGAACGGTTTCGACTTTGAGGCATCGTGCGTGGACGGGAGGATCTTGCCTTGTGCGAAAACGGGAGTGTATCTGAAAGCCGAGATAGTCATATCCGCAGGTCGTTTGAGGGCCGCTATGAAGACACCGAAATCGTGATCGGCCTCGTGGGTGCGGTGGGTACCCAGCAGAATCGGGTGGTGGAGGCGCTCGCAGATCGACTGAAAGCCTTCGGCTACGATGCCCGTGAAATCCGTGTCTCTCGTAAGGTGATTGGTGTTCTCTTCGTGGAGAACTCCGCGAGTTTCTCCTCCGAGTTCGACCGCATAAACACCTATATCAATCGTGGCAACCATGCGAGGCAATCTTCGGCCGACAACTCCATCCTTGCACTGGGCGTCTGTGCAGAGATATTCCGTGACAGGCAGTTCGATGAGCAGGACAAGAGCAAACCAAGTAAACGGGTCGTATATATAGTTAATTCATTGAAGCATCCGGAGGAGGTGCGACGCCTTCGCCGTGTCTACTCCGATGGCTTCTACCTCATCGGGGTGTATTCCAGCAAGGACGCACGACGCGAATATCTCATTCGAGACAAGAGCATAGATCGCGAAAGGGCGGACGAGTTGATAGAGCGGGACGAAGATGAAGTGGAGGGTCACGGTCAGCATACACGCGACACATTTCATCTCGCGGATTTCTTCATCCGTTTGGGGGACAAAGAAGGCGCCTGGAAGAACAGCCTGTGGCGCATCCTCGACCTGATCTTCGGGAACCCGTATATCACACCCAGCTTCGACGAGTACGCGATGTTCATGGCATTTGCCTCGGCCTTGCGATCCGCCGACCTGTCCCGTCAGATTGGAGCGGTGATCGCGCGCGACAATGAGATCATCGCCACCGGCGCCAACGATTGCCCGAGGTACGGCGGTGGGCTGTACTGGCCCGTACACAATCCCCAGACAGGCGAGTACGCTGACGAGGAGAAGGGGCGAGATTTCAAACGGGGCGAAGACTCGAACAAGAAAGAGCAGCGCAAGATCGTGGACGAAATCCTGCAGCGGCTTGGACCGGATTTCGATCAACGCAAGATTGAGGCCGCGCTTCTGAAGAGCAGAATCGGAGACCTGACCGAATACGGACGCGTTGTCCACGCGGAAATGGAGGCCCTCCTTTTTTGTGCCCGGAACACGGTGGATGCTCGGGGAGCGACCTTGTATACAACCACATTTCCCTGCCACAATTGCGCCAAGCATATCATCGCGGCGGGAATCAAGCGCGTCGTCTATGTGGAACCTTATCCGAAGAGCAAGGCCCTGGAATTCCACGATGAGGCCATAGCCCAAGGGGAAGCCTCTGATACCAATCTCATTACGTTTGAGCCGTTCGTCGGGATTGGCCCAAGGAAGTTCTTTGACCTGTTCTCCATGAGGCTCAGCACAGGGTTCGAGTTGGTCCGTAAAGATACGAAAGGTTCTGTTTTGTCTTGGCAACCTGGCCGCAGCTATGCCAGAATACAGATGCTGCCTTGTTCATACTTGGAGCAGGAAACCGAGGCAGCAAGAAGATTCGACGATTATCGCAGGGGATTGGAGAGTGGAAATGGGCAAACCAACGGACAATAGAAATGAACATGGCCATGGTGGTGATGCGGCACGCACTTCTTCCCCACCCAGTCAATTTGCCCACTTTGAGAGAGCTCGGCAGATTGTGGAGAGTTGGCCCCAATGGAAGAGGGACGTACTATGCCCCTCGCAGCCCGTCCCGAATGAGTCAAAGCCCGCCCCGAACGATGGGAAATAGCCCCAAGAGCGGCAGCGGCGTTGGTCTGCAACTCGGCTGCATGCGATAGCACACAGATGCCAACCGGCAAGCTGTATCTGGTTTCGACGCCGATTGGGAATCTCGGCGATATTACGCTGCGGGCGCTGGAGACGCTGCGGGTGGTGGACTACGTGGCCAGCGAGGACACGCGGCGGACCGGGCTGCTGCTGAAGCACTTCGAAATCAAGAAGCCGCAGATCGCCTTCCACGAACACAACGAGCAGCGCGTCATCGGGCGGATCGTGAGGCTGCTGCACGAGGGCAAGTCCATCGCGGTCGTCACCAGCGCCGGCACGCCCAGTATCTCCGACCCCGGCTTTGTCGCGCTGTGGGAGGCCGTCACCGAGGGCATCGAAGTGACCGCGATCCCGGGCGCCACCGCGCTGATTCCCGCCCTGGTGCTGTCGGGCATGCCGGTCTACAGCTTCACGTTCCGAGGCTTCCCGCCGCACAAGCTCGGCAAGCGACGCAGGTTCCTCGAAATGGACAAGGACTCACCCCACACGCTGATCTACTACGAGAGCCCCTACCGCCTCCGCAAGTTCCTCACCGAGGCCCTGGACGTCTTCGGCAACCGCCACGGGGCCGTCTGCAAGGAGCTGACCAAACTCTACGAGCGCGTCACACGCGGCCGCCTGTCCCAACTGCTCGACGACCTCCCCGAAACCCCCAAAGGCGAATACGTCATCGTCATCGCCGGCGCGGAACCTGAATAGTCACCCCTCTGCATTCGCCGCAGAGGCGATGCATGCGTCGCGCTACATCGGGATCGACCCGTCCCCGCAACAAGGGTTGACAGGCTGGGGGCCGATTTGCGATGATGGCAGGCGGCATGCACCACTCTGGAATGGAACGGACAGGAGATTGGCGATGGCGAATCGCACGAATCCGACGCGACGGCAGGTGTTGGGGGCCTTGGGGGCGGCAGGCGTTCTCGGCGCATCGGCGCCGGCCCCGGCGGCCGAGCGGGATGAGGCGATCGGGGCTGAGCTGGTTCATCGGGCGGACCGGCTGGAGTATGCCCGGCTCAAGGCGCTGAATCTGGATGACGCGGAGGTCGTCGCCAGACAGGAGCAGATGCCTGTCGGGCGGATCGGCAATCTGCGCGTCAGCCGGTTGATCGCCGGCAGCAACCTGATCGGCATCAACATGCACGCCCGCGACCTGAAGTATGTCAACCCGCTGGCGCGCAACTACAACACCGAGGGTCGGATTCTGATGACGATGAAACTGGCCGAAGAGCACGGGGCCAACGCGATCATCCTCAAGCACAACAACTTCCGCCAGATCCGCCTGTCGCGCTACTGGGACGAGTGGGGCGGCCGGATGAAGTGGCTGGCCGACGTGATCACTACGGACATCGACAAGTACGAAGAGCTGCTGGCTGAGCATCTCGAACTCGGGGCCGCCGGCGCCTATCTCTGGGGCGGCGCCAGCGACATCTGGTACCACCAGGGCAAGCCCGACCACATCATCCGCGCGTTCGAGATCATGAAGTCGTACGACATCCCCGTCGGCATCTGCGCCCACCGGCTCGAACCGATCGCATTCTGCGAGAAGGAAGGGCTCGTACCCGACTTCTACATGCTCACGCTGCACCACGACCGCTACTGGTCGGCCCATCCGAGTGAGAACCGGCGCTTCATGGAGATGTACGAGCCGGACTCGCCCAACCATGACGAGTATCACGACAACCTGTTCTGCCACGACCCCGAGCGGACCATCGCGTTCATGCAGGACGTGAAGGTGCCGTGGATCGCGTTCAAGGTGATGGCCGCCGGAGCGATCGCGCCGGAAGACGGAATCCGCTACGCCTTCGACAACGGCGCCGACTTCGTCTGCTTGGGTTTCTTCGACTGGCAGCTTCGCGAAGGCGTCGAGCTGGTGCGGAAGGCCGTCGCCGACGCCCGTAGCCGCAAACGCCCCTGGATCGCCTGAGCCGCGTGGGGCGAGCGTCCCCGCTCGCCTGAAGATGTCGTGCGGGACGCACGACCTACAAGCACACTCTTGGAGGTATCGCAGCATGCCGGCTGTCACGAAACAGGCGATTTGTGTTCTTGTTGCCCTCACCGGCTCGATTGCGTGGCTCGTCGGTTGCAGTGCGCCGGCGGGGCGCGAAGCCGAGCGGCATTCGTATGGCAAGGTGGAGCTGCTGCGGGACCGGTGGGGCGTGCCTCACGTGTTCGCCGAGACCGACGCCGGGGCGATGTATGGACTGGGCTATGCGGCGGCCGAGGACCGGGCGTTTCAGATGTACTACAACCTGCGGATCATCCAAGGCCGGCTGGCCGAGGTCGTCGGCAACGTCAAGGTGGGCGTCAGTCGCCAGCGACCCCAAGGCAGCAACTCTGCAGTCCGTAGCGACATCCAAATGCGAACGATCGGCTACTGGCTCGCCGCACAGGAAGCAGCCCGCCTGCTCGACCCCGAGTTGCGGGCCCTGCTCGAAGCCTACAGCGCCGGCGTCAACGACTACATCCGACGACATCGCGACGACCTGACGTATCTGTTCGCCAAGTATGACGTCGAGCCTGAGCCGTGGACGCCCGCGGCATGCATCGCCTCGTGGTGGCGGGTGAGCCTGTTCTTTGCGGGCGATGGGCTGCGCGAGTTGGGCCCGTATTACGACATCAAGGATGGCCGGCGCGAGGTGTTGGCGTTCGCACCGGACGACACGGAAGGACCGTTGAACATCGAGGGTCGCATCGTGCGGGACGATGCCTCGGTGATCCAGAGGGACGATGTCACCGATGAATGGGTGCGCGCGGTGATGGATTTTGCGGCCGAGCGCAATGTGATGCGCAAGATCGAAGTCACGCCGCCTCAGCGGCGTGTACCGGAGGGGCCTCGGTTCAGCCATGCCTGGGTGGTGGGCGGCTCGCGAACGACGAACGGCTCAGCCGTGCTCGTCAGCGACCCACAGACGCCCGTCCGCAACCCGTCGCTGTTCTACGAATTCCACTTCAGCGGAAAGACCTTCAATGCGCGCGGCATCGGCGTACCCGGCAGCCCCAACATTCTGATCGGCTTCACGCCCGATGTCGCCTGGGGCCTGACCGCCCTCGGTGCCGACCAGGCGGACCTGTTCGTGCTCAAGACCGATCCGAACCGGCCGAACCAGTACCTGCTCGATGGCCAATGGCTCGATATGGAGGTCCGAAGCGAGACGATTCGCGTCAAAGGCGGCGAGCCTCAGACGCTGAGGGTGCGCCGAACGCGGTTTGGACCGGTGGTGACGTCCCTGGCAACGGGCGTGCGGCGTGGCGACGAAGTGGCGCTGAAGCGCATCCCTATCTGCGATCCGCAGCGCGATACATTCCGAGGCGCGCTCGACATGATCCGCGCCAGGGACGTATATGAGTTCCAGCAGGCGGCGGGCGGCTGGACCTTCCCCAGCGCCAACTGCGTCTTCGGCGACCGCGAAGGCAACATCGGCTTCAAGACCATCCTCGCCCTGTCGATCCGCTCGCCCAACGCCCTGCTCGACGAGCGGGCGGCGCACGAGGGCTGGGACAGCGCGAACGACTGGCAGGGCTTTGTGCCGCACGAACTGCTGCCGCAGGTGATCAACCCCAAGCAGGGCTGGCTGGTCAGCGCGAACCACCGGCCGATCGCATCGTTTTACCCGATCTCGATGGGCATCTCGACCGGCAGCCTGGGCGACACCGACCGCTCCTGGCGACTGAAGGAGCGCATGCAGGCGAAGGAGACCTTCACGCCGGAAGATGTGCTCGACATCCACTACGATACCGTCGCGCCGTTCAAGCGCAACCTCGTCAAGCTCGGCTATCACCTGCGTGACATCCAGCAGTATCCGCTGGAGGAAGAAACGCTGCTGGCGCTGGACTATCTGGAAGACTGGCGGGCGGCGGGCTCCCGTTCCGAGATGCAGATCAAGGGCACGGAGATCCTGAATCTGATGCCGATGGCGTTTCGACAGAACTTCGCGGCGGCTACCATCTACGGCGGCGGCGCTTCCGGCCTGTGCAACATGCTCCAGACCATCGACGCGCGAATCGCCGAGAATCCCAACGCCATGCTCACCGAAGAAGAGGCCGACTACGTGAATCTTATCCTGCGCGCCGCCTGGCGCTACGGCAAGGCCAACTACGGCGACGACCCCGCCCAGTGGAACGAGAGGGCCCGCACGGCGCTGCTCGAAACCCGACTGCCCTACATGTCCACGCTCGACGGCTTCGGCTCGCTGGACGAGGCCAGGGACATCACTTTCCCGGCGCTGAAGTGCATCGACGGCGGCACCATCCTCTCGCAACGCGCCCAGTCCTACACGCAATACGTCCCAATGGACGACCCCGACGCCGCCATGGCCCTGCTGCCCGTCGGCGCCTCCGAGCGCCCCGACAGCCCCTATCGCCTCGGCGACTACGAACTCTGGGAAAAAGCCCACCTCCGCCCGGCCCCCCTCTCCCGCGCCAAGGTCGAAGAAATCGCAACGTCACGTGGGGATCTGTGATATAAGCACAGTCTGAACTCAAATCGTCTCCGTCGATCCATGGTTGCAGGAGAGTCGTATGAGGGCACAAAAAACCACGCGGCGTGACTTTGTCAGGGGGTTGGGCTTTGGGGCGGTGGGTTGGGCCCTGGGTGGGGCTTGGCAGGGGTTGGCAGCTCAGGGGGCGACGCGCGCGGCACGTCAATTCACGGCCAAGGGACGGGAGGGGCCGAACTTCTTGTTCTTGTTCACGGACGATCAGGCGTTCAGTACCGTCAACGCGTTGAACAATCCGGAAATCAGGACGCCGAACATGGATCGGCTGGTCCGCCGGGGCACGACGTTCACACATTGCTTCCATCAGGGCGCCTGGCACGGGGCAGTGTGTGTGGCCAGCCGGGCGATGCTCAATACGGGCCGCTATATCTGGATGTGCGGAGGAGACAACTGCGGCGACTGGCCCCTCTGGGGCCAAACGCTCGGCCGGGCGGGCTACGACACCTTCATGACGGGCAAGTGGCACAATCAGGACCCGGCGCTGAAGCGCAGCTTCAAGACCATCGGCCCGAGCGGCGGCGGTATGTACCACTCGAAAGACCCCAACGCCGAAGTGAACAAAGAAAAGGGCATCGTCAACGACCCCTACGACCGGCCCCGCCCGGGCAACTCGTGGAGCCCGTACGATAAGACGCTCGAAGGGCACTGGCGAGAAGTGGACGGCGAAACCGTTCACAGCAGCAAGCTGTGGGCCGACACGGCCATCGAGTACCTCAACGGGCGTGCCGGCAGACGTGACAATCCGTTCTTCATGTACGTGGCCTTCCACGCCCCGCACGACCCGCGACAGGCGCCGAAGGAATTCGTGGACATGTATCCGCCGGAGAGGATCGAGATCCCGCCGAACTATCTGCCCCAGCATCCGTTCGACCAGGGCGACCACAAGCTGCGGGACGAGCTGCTCGCGCCGTTTCCACGCACGAAGGAGGCGGTGCAGGTGCACATCAGCGAATACTACGCGATCATCACGCACATGGACCATCACATCGGCCGCATCCTCGACGCCCTCGAAGCCTCGGGCGAGGCCGACAACACGATCATCATTCTGTCCTCCGACCACGGCCTGGCCGTCGGCCAGCACGGGCTGATGGGCAAGCAGAACCAGTACGAGCATTCGCTGCGCGTGCCGATGGTGTTCTGCGGTCCCGGCATCGAGGCCGGCCGCAAGAACGATGCGATGGTCTACCTGCCAAGCCTGTTCGCCACCACGTGCGAGATGGCCGGCATCGAGACGCCCGAGACGGTGCAGTTTCCCAGTCTCGCTCCCTTGCTGACGGGCGAGAAGAACAAGCTGCACGACTCGATCTATGGCGCCTACCGCCACTTCCAGCGCATGGTCCGCACCGAGCGCTACAAGCTGATTCGCTATCCGCACGTCGGCGAGGTGCAGTTGTTCGACCTGCAGAACGACCCGTGGGAAACGAACGACCTGGCCGAGGACCCGCAATATGCCCGGACCGTCAAGATGCTCGACGCCGAGCTGCACCGCTGGATGAAGATCACCGGCGACGAACTCGAACTCGGCACGTTGTGAAATGCATTGGCGCCGCCCGTACGGAGCGGTTGCCTTTGCAACCCGACGGCATTACAATCAACGCATGAGCGCGCCTTCGAAACAACCGAAGTGGCAGGAGGAAGCGCCGTCGCCCAGCCGGACCACCGTGCCCACCGACGACGCCATCGACATTTCCCTGCTGCGAGCGAACCTGGCTTTGAGCCCGGCCGAACGCCTCCGCCGGCACCAGCTCGCCTTGGATCGAATGCGAAAGCTGCAAGAAGCGAGATTCCTGTGAGCGGCGGACTGCTGGACCTGCTCGAACGTCTCGTCGATGGCGGCGTGGACTTCGTCCTGGTTGGCCGTTCGCCAGCGTAAGGCGGTGCGCCGGCTGAGTGGGCAAGGGCCTCGCGGATGGTAGACGACTCAAAGTGATAGGGAGATGCCATGATCGGCAGACGCGATTTTCTGAAGCTCGTCGGTGCCGCATCGTTCGCGACGACGGACCTGAGCCGTGCCTTTGCGGAGCAGACCGCGGGGAAACCGAACGTTCTTGTCATTCTGGTGGATGATCTGGGCTATGGCGATCTGTCGTGCTACGGGGCGACGGACCTTCAGTCGCCGCACATCGATTCGCTCATGGCCGGCGGCATGCGGTTCGACCAATTCTACGCCAACTGCCCGGTGTGCTCGCCGACACGGGCGGCGATGCTGAGCGGCCGCTATCCCGATCTGGTAGGCGTTCCCGGCGTAATCCGAACACACATCAAGAACAACTGGGGCCGCCTGTCGCCTGATGCGGTTCTGCTACCGGCGGTGCTCAAGCGTGCCGGGTACCACACCGCTCTGGTCGGTAAGTGGCACTTGGGCCTGCACTCGCCCGACAAGCCCAACGAACGCGGCTTCGACCATTTCCACGGCTTCCTCGGCGACATGATGGACGACTGCTACACCCACCGGCGGCACGGGATCAACTACATGCGGCTGGACAACCGCGAGATCGACCCGCAGGGCCATGCGACCGACCTGTTCTCGCAGTGGGCCGTCGAGTACCTCCACGAGCGGGCCGGCGCGAAACAGCCGTTCTTCCTCTACCTGGCCTACAACGCTCCGCACACACCGATCCAGCCGCCGGACGAATGGTTCGAGCGAGTCAAGCAACGACAGCCCGGCATCAGCGACCGGCGAGCAAAGCTCGTCGCGCTGATCGAGCACATGGACGCCGGGATCGGCAAAGTCCTGGACGCGTTGAAGTCGCTGGACCTCGATGAGAAGACGCTCGTGCTCTTCGCCTCCGACAACGGCGGACAGCTCAATGTCGGCGCCGACAACGGCCCGCTCCGCGCAGGAAAGCAGGACATGTATGAAGGGGGCATCCGCGTGCCAATGGGCGCCGCCTGGCCGGGACGGATCAGGCCGGGCTCCCGCAGCGACCGCGTCGCCATGACGATGGACATCTTCCCCACTGTCTGCGAGGTCGCCGGCGCTGAGATCGACCACGAAATCGACGGCGTCAGCTTCTTGCCCACCCTGCTGGGCGAGAGCCAGCCCGACGAGGCCCGTTTCCTGTTCTGGGTCCGTCGCGAGGGCGGTCATTACGGCGGGCGGGCCTACTACGCGGCGCGCTACGGGCCCTTCAAGCTCGTCCAGAACAGCCCGTTTGAGCCGCTGGAGCTGCATAATCTGGCCGCCGACCCGAAGGAAGAGGCACCGCTGGGCAAGGACCACCCTATGTACAACCGGCTCTTCACGGCCCTGAGGGACCACATCTGCAAGGCCGGTGCCGTCCCCTGGCAGAAACACCCCGTCAACCTCGACGAGCCCCTGTCGCCCTGAGTCGGGACCGGCGACCTGAACCTGTCAATATGGGCAGGATTTATGGGAAAATACGTAGTTTCCACAATTGACCTTTCCGGCCCGTTTCAGGACAATGGAAACCGTGAGGTCAGGGGATTTGTGTCACGACTGGTAGCGTGCGCTTCGGGCGTGGACAGTCTCATTGACGGAGACCGGTTGGTGAAAAGGTGATCGGTGCCTCCCTCCTTCACAGACTGGGGGGCGCTTGCGGCGGTCCGAGGTGGAACTTGCGGAGGAGCCGAGGCGCCTCTCTCGCCTTCGTCGAGTCTGGACTCTGCGATTCTATGCGCCGAGCAGAAGGCTGACGCGCAAGTAGATAAACCACAACATGCGCAGCGAAAGCCCCAGCACGACCACGAAGCCCAGCACCCCGACGACGTTGGCGAAGGCGCGGTTGCGGCGCTGGCCCATGACGGTCTTGCGGTTGGCTAGCCACAGCAGTGTGCCGGCCATCAAAGGATTGCCGATCACCGTCGTGGCCTGTCCGACGATCATGAGGTTCACCGGAGCGATCCGGGTCAAGAGCCCGACCGACGCGACGACAAAACCGATCAGCAGGACGCCGACAGTGAAGAATCGCGGCCAGCGGTCGCTCAGCCGACCGGGCAGGCCGAGACCATCGGCCAGCGCCGTCCCGCCGATCATCGCATTGATGAGGAAGGGATTCAGTGCGATCGGGACCAGGCCGATGCAGAAGACGTAGAACGCGACCGGGCCCAGCAGCGGCCCCAGCGTCAGCGCCAGTGAAGCGATGTTGTCGGCCGGCAGCCCGAAGATCACTGTGGCGGCGGTCGTCATGATGATGGCGCTGACGAGCGTCAGCACGCACACCCCGGCCACCGAGTCGCCGATCCCGCGGTGGTAGTCTTCCACGTCCCAGTTCTTCTCGCGCACCAGGTTGCCCTGGAAGAACGCTCCGGCAACCGAGAAGGTTGTTCCCAGCAGCGATGCGATGAGCACGAGCGGATCGGTGATGGCGCCATCGATGATGCGGGGAATCCCGAGCGAGAGACCCTCGGGGATGCCGGGCACGAGGCCCTTGAGTACACCGAGCCAGTCGGGCCTGGCAACGAAGAGGTTGAAAAGGAACGAGACCAGCACGATGCCCACCATCACCTTCATGATGCGCTCGACCGACTTGAAAATGTGCGTTGCACGGAAGAGGAACACGCCCAGCAGCAGGTTGAGCATGGCCATCGCGGCGATCTGCACGGGCAGGGCATAGCCCTCCGGGGCAAACGCACTGGCGACCAGCGCGACAGCGAGATTGTTCGAGAACTGAAACGCCGCGCACGTCAGGCACAGCACGATGCCGAGCAGCGCGGCGAAGGGGCGGTTCACCTCGCGCGCCAGTGTCGCAAAGTGGCTTCCTCCGGCCGTGACGCCGGCGCGGGCCGACATGGTCATATACGCGCCCATCAGCAGCCCCGCCAGCGCCAGCACCCAGAGCAGCTCGTAGCCGTAGGTCGCGCCCACGTTCGAGCTGATGACCAGGCTGCCGGGCCCGAAGACCACGGCTGCCGTAATCAGCGCCGGGCCGATCGAACGCCACCACGGAGGTCTCTGGATCGCAGGAGTCGGTTCAGGCATACGCGGTCCTTTCATTGGAGCGGTGTGCCGCCGTCGGAGCAACACAACGGACCAAGCCTACCAGCAACCATCCCCTGACGCCAGCAGGAAATGAGGATCGTCCCGCATCTCGATCTGTGTCCAAGCCTTCGTGCCCGCGTGCGAAGGCGCCGAACAAGGCGGTTGAAAACGGGGCCCGTCCACTGCTACAATCAATGGACTGAGATCGACCGCCATCGTATAGCCTTCGGCGGTGCCATGCCCACGCACGCAGCGACAGGACAAGGCACGCAAGGGACCGGTCGGTCACCCACTCGACGTACAGGATCGGAGGAATGAACAATGGGACGGTGTGGTCGCTTTTCGCTTCGATGGTTCCGTGTTACGCTCGTTGCCGTTGCGGTCTTTGCCTGCCTTCTGCCGGGCGCGAGCGCGCGGGCCTGCACCGCTTTTCTGCAGCAAGGTCTGATTGCGGGCAAGAACTACGACTGGCACCTCGACGACGGCCTGCTCTTTGTCAACAAGAGGGGAATCGCCAAGCGGGCGTTGCTGCTCGATCCGACGGAGAAGGCTGCAGAGTGGACCTCGAAATACGGAAGCGTGACCTTCAACCAGTACGGCCGGGAGATGCCCTGCGGGGGTATGAATGAAGCCGGTCTGGTCGTCGAGACCCTCATGCTCACCGCTACCCGAGTCCCGGCGCCGGACGAACGGCCCGCCGTGATCGCATGGATGCAGTACCAACTCGACACCAGCGCGACGGTCGGCGAAGTTATCGCCAGCGACAGGGTGGTTCGCCTCTCGCCGGCCATGCCGATGCCGGTACACTTCTTCGTCTGCGACCGCCAGGGCGAAGCGGCAGTCCTGGAGTTTCTCGATGGCAAGCTGGTCTGCCACACCGGCGACCGCCTTGCCCACCCACTGATTACGAACAGCACCTACGAAGAGTCGCTGGCTCACCTGGCTCGGCACGATGGATTCGGCGGGACCCGGCCGATCCGAAAGGGCTCACACCACTCACTGGACCGCTTCGTCGTCGCCGCCGACCGGCTCAAGACCTGGCGCGGCGATCTGCCGGAACAATCCCCGATCGCGTACGCCTTCGAGACGCTGGCGGCGGTCGCCCAGGGGCAGAGCACAAAGTGGAGCATCGTCTACGATCTGAACGGACTGGAGATCCACTACCGAACGCAACGATGTCCCGCCACAAGAAACGTCCGGTTGGAGGACCTCGATTTCGCCCCGCAGACCCCGGTCCGGATGATCGCTATCAACACGTCGGCTACAGGCGTACTGAATCGCCATTTCGTCGACTACGACGCCGATGTGAACAAATGGCTTATCCACTACTGTGCCCAGCGCACCGAGCTGCTCGCCCAGGTGCCCGCCGCCCTGCTCGATCTGCTCGCCCGCTACCCGGAGACGACCTCCATCGTGGAACCATAGACTCGTGCGCCGAAGCCCGGGCGGGCCTCGGCGATGGCCAATCAGGTATCGGGGATTCCAGTATCCCAAATCAGGCGCAATCCCCATGCGCTGCGAAGACCCAATGCTCCGATAATCCTAATAGATTCATATGATGTCGATGGGATTTCGGATGATGAACTCGCTATACAGCCAACAATACGAAGACGCAGACACGGACGTTGCGGTCCTCAATGAGAAGATCCGCATCGAGAAGGTCCTCGATATCCGCCGGCAACTCAGCGAACGACGATACAACGTGGCCGAGCGGCTGGATGTTGTCATCGAGAGACTCCTCGATGTCCTGAAACCATAGGCGGATCGACACTCCGTGTGATGGTACGACCGTAAGACTCTTATCGCCAAATGGTTGCGTTCGGCGCAGCCGGCAAAGCCGATCTGTTCGTCTGTTCGGACCTCCCACGGTTTGGCATTGCAGTGGGCGGCCGGTCCCGCTATACTGTCCGTCTTTCATAGGGCGAAAGGGACAGAAGGGCACAGATGAAGATCGCATTGGGCACCGATCACGCGGGGTACGAATACAAGAAACGCATCAAACAGCACCTGACCGAGCGGGGCCATGAGGTCGCCGACTTCGGGACGGACTCGGTCGAGAGCTGCGACTATCCAGATTTCATCTATCCGGCAGCCTTGGCCGTCGGCGAGGGCCGCTGCGACCGGGCCATCGTCCTGGGCGGCAGCGGCAACGGAGAGACCATCGTCGCCAACAAGGTCCGGGGCGTCCGCTGCGCCGTCTGCTGGACCGAGGAGCTGGCGCGACTGAGCCGGGCTCATAACGACGCCAACGCCATGTCCATCGGCGCCCGCACCGTGTCGCTCGAACTGGCCCTCAAGATGATCGACGTCTGGCTGAGCACCCCCTTCGACGGCGGTCGCCACGCCCAGCGCATCGAGAAAATCGCCGCTATCGACGAAAGGTAAGCCCTTTGTCCGTGTCCGAACGGCGCGATAGAACACCGCATCGATACAAACTCAGGAGGCCACCATGAACAGACCCGCGGCGGCGCACAGCCTGACGACAACACTTCTTATCTGGATCGCATGGACGGCCGCGACCGCTTCCGGCGCGCAGATCCTTGTGGAGGCCGAGGGTTTTGACGATCCGGGCGGCTGGGTCGTGGACCAGCAGTTCATGGGGCAGATGGGCTCACCCGTTCTGCTGGCGCACGGGCTGGGTGCCCCGGTGGCCGACGCGGTGACGACCGTGACGCTGCCGGCGGCGGGCACGTATCGCGTCTGGGTCCGCACGCGGGACTGGGTCGCGACGTGGAATGCCCCGGGCGCGCCGGGCCGGTTCCAGGTGCTCATCGACGGCAAGCCCCTGGCGACCACGTTTGGCACCGAAGGGGCCGACTGGCACTGGCAGGACGGCGGCACCGTGAAGATCGAGTCGCGAACGGCCAGACTGGCACTGCGCGACCTGACGGGCTTCAACGGCCGCTGCGATGCGATCCTGTTCGCGTCCGATCCCTCGTTTCGCCCGCCCAACGAAGGCAAGGCCCTGGCCGACCTTCGCCGTCGTCTCCTGGAGCTCGACGCTGAGCCGGCTGACGGGGGCTCATACGATCTCGTGGTCGTCGGCGGAGGCGTGGCGGGCACCTGCGCGGCGGTCAGTGCGGCCCGGCTGGGCCTGAGCGTAGCCCTGATCCAGGACCGCCCCGTCCTTGGCGGCAACAGCAGTTCGGAGGTTCGCGTCTGGATCAACGGCGGCTTCCAGTTGGAGCCGTATCCGGCGATCGGGGAGATCGTCGCGGAATTCTACACCCGCCCGCAATCGTCGCCGGGCCCGGCCGAGCAGTTCGGCGACGACAAGAAGCAGGCGGTCGCCGAGGGCGAGCCAAACTTGTCACTGTTCACCGAAGAGCATGTCAACGAAGTCCGGATGGAAGGCGAACGGATCGCGACCGTCGTCTCACAGAATGTGCGCACGGGCCGGCGGACCCGATACACCGGGCGCCTGTTCGTCGATTGCACCGGCGACGCGACGGTCGGCGTCCTAGCCGGGGCCGACTGGGTGATGAAGCCCAAGGAACGGATGGGCGCCAGCAACATGTGGCTCGTCGAGGAGACGGATGGGCCGGTCGCGTTCGAGCGCATCGAATGGGGCCTGAATCTCGACGGCAAGCCGTTCCCCCGCGAGCTGAACCGCCTGGGCGTGTGGTTCTGGGAGACCGGGTTCGATCTGGACCCAATGGCCGACGCCGAGGCGATCCGCGACCACAATCTGCGTGCCATGTTCAGCGTCTGGGACACGATGAAGAACGCCGAAGGCCGCTATCCCAACCACAGGCTTAGCTGGGCCGCGTTCATCGCGGGCAAACGCGAATCGCGACGGCTCCTCGGCGACGTGATCCTCACCGGCGAAGATGTTCTCACCAAGCGTCCCTTCCCCGACGCCTGCGTGGCGACCACCTGGCCCATCGACCTGCACGTGCCCGACCCGCGCTACGTCGAGGCCGCACCGGACAATCCGTTCATCTCGGTCGCCCAGTACGACCGCTTCGAGCCGCCCTATCTCGTCCCCTACCGCATCCTGTACTCGCGGAACGTGCCGAACCTGTTCATGGCTGGACGCAACGTCAGCGTTACGCAGGAGGCGCTCGGCTCGGTCCGCGTGATGGCCACCGGCGGGCTGATGGGCGAGGTCGTCGGACGGGCGGCGTACCTGTGCATCAAGAACGACACGATGCCGCGCGGCGTCTATGAGAAGCATCTCGACGAGTTCAAGGAGATGCTGCACCATCGCACCCGCCGCCCGACCGCGATGCCGCCGGACGAGCTGCACCACCCGAATACGTAGAACCAGTTGCCCCGCTATCATCACGACGAAGCACTGCCGTTCGTCGACGCCGACTGGTGACGGCGTGCGTGGCACATCTCACCTTCCACATCCACATCATTTCTGGAGGAAACCACCATGACGCAAACACGGTATCCCTGCGCCGACGTGGCGACGAATCATGATTTGCCCGCACTGGCCAAAGCCGGAAGCATCTATGGCCTGTTGCGGCGGACAAGGCCGCGATCGCGCCAGGACCTGAAGAACTACGTGAAGGTGTTCCTCGACATCGACGTGCCGGACGTGCGCATCTGTCCCGACCACAGCAGCCCGATGGACTACCTCTGGTGCAGCTTCGCCACTGATTTTCTGTGCGATGGGTGGCAGCCTCAAGCGCAGCTTGGGGATGGCCAGACCTCGGAACCATCCCCAAGTCCTTCGGACTTGAGGCTGCCACCCGTCACCAACGCGGACGCCATCGTCTGGGCCAATCGCGGCGGGGGCAAGACGGAACTGGCGGCCGTCGCGACGCTTCTCGATGGGCTGTTCAAGCCGAATTGTCAGGTCCGCATCCTGGGTGGCTCGGGCGAGCAGTCGAGCCGGATGTATGACTACCTTACGATGTTCCTGCAACGCGGCTTCGCGAGCGCGCTCGATGGCCCAATCCGCAAAGGCGGCTGCCGCTTCGCCAACGGCGCCGCGGTCGAGGTGCTCACGCAGTCGGCCACCAGCGTGCGGGGCCAGCACGTGCAGAAGCTGCGCTGCGATGAGGTCGAGCTGTTCGACGAGAACGTCTTCGCGGCCGCCAAGTTCACCACGCTCAGCAAGCAAGACCTCACCGCGGGCATCGAGCTGATCAGCACGATGCACCGGCCCTACGGGATCATGCAGCGTGAAGTCGCCGCCGCGAAGAAGACAGGCGTGCCCGTGTTCCAGTGGTGCCTGTGGGAGACGATCGAGCAATGCACGGCGCGCAATTGCTCGCAGTGCCCGTTGTTGGAAGACTGCCGGGGTCGAGCGAAGAACGCCGCCGGCTACCTGCGAATCGACGACTGCATCGCGCAGATGCGTCGCAGCAGCCGCTCCGGCTGGGAAGCGGAGATGCTCTGCATCCGACCCTCGCTCGAGAACGTGGTCTTCAGCGAGTTCGACCCCGCCATTCACGTCAAGCCCATCGATTACGATCCCAACCTGCCCCTGTATCGCACGCTGGACTTCGGCTTCGTCAACCCGTTCGTGTGCCTGTGGATTCAGATCGACGGCGACGGGATGGTTCGCGTCATCGACGAGTACCTCCGCAGCCGGGCGACCATCGACGTCCACGCCAACGAAATGAAGGCGCGCACGCCCTGCCCGGAGGAGCGAGTGGCTGCGACGTTCTGCGATCCGGCGGGCGCGGCCGCCGGCGACATCACTGGAACCAGCGTCGTCCGCGAGCTGCGCAGTCTCGGCATCGCCACGCGCTACCGGCGCAGCGGCATCGTCGAAGGCATCGAGCTGATCCGCCGGGCCATCCGCTCCGGTGACGGCCGCAGTTCGCTGCTGGTCTCGCCCCGCTGCTGCCGCCTGATCGAGGCGATGCAATGCTACCACTACCCCGACGACGGCCCCGCCGCATCCGGCGAGCTGCCCCTCAAAGACGGCGTCCACGACCACCCCATCGACGCCCTCCGCTACTTCTTCATCGGCCACCAACACCCCCCCAAAACCACCACCCGCCGCTACTGAGCCCCGCGAAAAACGCGCCCGGCGATCTCGTCTGCGATGAGCCGGGCCTGTTGCTCGGCGTGTTACGGGTCGGCCGATTGCAGGGCGGTCATGAACCTTTGCAGGACCTCCCGCCGCTCGTCGTCCGGGGTCTCGGCCAGTTCGAGAGACATCACCAGTTCCGTGGCCCTCGCAAGCACGCCGCCGTAGATGTGGCAGACGTGAATGTCTTGCCACAGACGCCTCTCCGACATGCGCTTCCAGAGCGGCTTCTCCAGCGGCACGATGCCCAACCGGCGGACCTCGCGCGAAAGCCGCGAATACTCCTTCTTCTCGGCCACCGGCAACGTGAGCGCGCGCACCTGATGCCGCAATACCCCACTGTTGATGTCCATATCCATGGCCCGCAGGAAGACCCACCGCGCGCCCGATAGCAGACAAAGACATAGCCCAACCACCGCCAGCCCCGCAATCAACAGCAGCGGCCTGGCGCCCTTGGCCCTCTTCGGCGGTCCCTGTGTCATGTCCATCTCTCGCGACATTGTCACTTCCCCTCCTTGCCCATCAATCCCTGTCTCCAGACCGTGTATTCCTCCACACGCGCACAATGGCGTCCAGCTTCTCTTTGATCTCAGGGTCGAGTTCATCTTCGGGTACGAAATCCACCAATTCGTAGAACTGCCTCTTGTCCATCAGGTTTGGCAATTCGAGTCTTTTGAAGTAATTCCGAAAGAGAGGAAGGAGGAAATCGTCACTTGCCTTGACATTCTGACTCCAAGGGTCTCCTTTGCCGAGGTTTTCCAGAGACTCTGCGATCTTGTCAATCACCTCTGACATCACCGTCACGCGCCTGTCTGCATCTCGAAGTGAGAACAGCTCACCCGGGCTTTCCTGCGCTGCACTATGCCTGGCATAGGCCAAGAGCGTATTCCGAGAACACAGGTAGTTCTCGATCTCTCTTCGCTTCCACATCAGCCCCTCCGCTCCAAGATCTGCGGGCAGTTGTTGAGCCAACTTGTCGAACAGCGCAATACCGCGCAGGTGTAGGACGGCCTCTCGAACGCCGAAAAAATGCTTGCTGACCTCGCTCGGCTGGTCCTTGACGTAGTGAACGAAGGGCCGTTCCAAAGCCTTCTGTGCTTCGTCGCACCGGAACCGTTTCGCGAAAGCCCGCAGAATCGCCAAATCGGTTGAGCCCTCCAGGTAGAGAACCCAACCGGTCTGCTCTGCCTGGTAGTAGTCCTCAAATCCAATATCTCGCAAAGACTTCAGCACCTGACTACCGCGGTCATCAATCCGGTGTGGGCGTGGCCCGAGAAAAGCTACAACCACGTCCCGCCCCGCCGCTTCGTTGAGAAGCACTTCCGAGTGGCTGGCGGCTACTATCTGATTGCCGTTTTCCCTGGCAACGTCAGTGAGCAACTGATAGATCTGGCGCTGTCGCAGAATCTCCAAATGCGCATCCGGCTCATCCAAAAGGAGCACGGAGCCCGGATTGTGGTACATATAGGCCAACAGGAGCAATGTCTGCTGGAGCCCTCGGCCGGACGATGACAGATCCAGACATCGGCCGTTCTCGTGATACGTCATCGTGATCTCCCCGCGTTCCGTGACGTATTCCGGAGCATCGAGCTTCGCCCCAAAGAGAGAGCCGATGTGTTGCTGGAGCTTCTGCCACTGTTCCCGACGCGTTTCGCAGATGATATGACAGAGATTCCGCAACACCTCCGCCGTTCGTCCTTCGCCAATTCTCACACCAATCGCACCCGCATCAAGACGCGTCTCATTGGCGGCCAAGCCAGACATGGGCGGCAAGAACGCAATTCGGACACTCTCTGCTTCATCCGGAATCGGCATCCGATCGGGATTCTTGTCATCGGACATGCGCAATGGACGACAGTAAAGTGACTCTTCGTTGGCGTAGTCGAATTCGAGACCACACTTCCAGAACAGTCCCCGAGTGACTCCTTCAACAATGATATCGATCCGCACATTCTGAGTCTCGGTTGTCCCGTTGCCTCGCTGGACATCCCTGACGTGAAGATCGCGCCAGAGATGATTGGCCTTGGGAACCGGTACCGCCACAAGGTCGCGCCGGTTGATCGCCACGGCCGTGCGTATCTTGGCTCGCGACTTGCCCTTGCGCTTCTCGGACCACCGCCTGAGCCCGATGTCCCAGAGAGCCAGCGCCTGGAGGGCAGACGTCTTCCCGGAGTTGTTGGGGCCGATGAATACGACCGGGTCGCCCAAATCGACTTGCACCTCTGAGAACTTCTTGAAGTTCTTGATCGTGATCTTTGTCAGCATTGAACCACCCTGAATCCACGCGCTTGACGGATCCCTGAACACGCCGCAGCCACCCTCCAATATACTGCGTGGGCCTCGATTCGCAAGAACAAGCATATCTCCGTATTATCCCCATGATCCCAAGCCTTGCGGGCTTGAGACTGCCACCGGTCGCAACACGCACCACGTTGGACGCATAGCGAGTGGGTTTTTGCTGTCGGGGATGGGGGTTTGGGCTTAGAATGGCGGGGATGATGGATAGAGCGGTTTATCGGATTATCGATGCGAATTTCAATCGGGCCCGCGAGGCGTTGCGCGTGATGGAGGAGTACTGCCGGTTCGCGGTCAACAACGGGACGCTGAGCGGGCGGGCCAAGCAACTGCGGCACGAGCTGTGTGCGGCGATCGGGCACCTGGAGCAGGGCAAGCTGCTGGCCGGCCGGGACACGCTGGGCGACGTCGGCGTCGGCCAGCGGGTGGAAAACCAGCTCGAACGCGCCACGGCGGCCGAGGCGTTCACCGCCGGGGCCCGCCGGCTCACCGAGGCGCTGCGGGCGCTGGCGGAGATGGTGCAGGCCGAGAACAAGCCGGTCGCGGCGGCCATCGAGCGGCTCCGCTACCAGGCGTATACGTTGGAGAAGGACGTGGTGCTGTTCGCCGGGCCGGTGGAGAGGTTCAATCGCGTGCGCCTGTACGTGATCGTCACGAGCAACCTGCCGGCCGAGATCCTCTCGCTGGCCAGCCGCTGCGCCGCCGGCGGGGCCGACTGCATTCAGTTGCGGGCCAAGGACATGCCCGACGACCGCCTGTTCGCGGTGGCTGTCGAGTTCGTGGACATTTGCCGCGACCTGGGGGCCCTGAGCATCATCAACGACCGCATCGACATCGCCGCCGCCGCAGGCGCCGACGGGGTGCACCTGGGCCAGGACGATCTGCCGGTCGAGCAGGCCCGCCGGCTGCAACTGAGTCCCTTGATCGTCGGCAAGAGTACGCACAACGACAGCGAACTGGAGCGAGCTGTCGGGGCGATGCCGAGCTATGTGAGCCTGGGGCCCGCGTTTGCGACGGCGACGAAGCCGAAGATCGAGGTCGCCGGGCCGGACTACATCCGCCACGGACTGGAGCGGCTGGCCGAGACGGGCGTCAGTCACGTCGCGATCGGCGGGATCACGCACGAGAACGTCGAGCTTCTGCTGCGGGCGGGTGTGCAGCGCGTCGCTGTCTGCGCCGCCGTCACCGAGGCGCCGAGCCCGGCCGACGCCTGCCGCAGGATCAAAGAGAAGATGGCGGGCTTTCTGCCAAAGTAATCCTCAGCAACAGAAACTGGCAGACAAATGATTGAAGCAGACTTACGAACACAGTACCATTCAAACACAAATCGCCGGCCTTCGTGCCCCAATCGGGCGGGCCCTGCGGCGATCAGCGTGCTCCATTGCAGAAGGGAGAAATCGTGAACGCAAGGCAGATCTTCTTCTTCGACTCAATGCTGACCCCGAAGATCATCACCTTCGTCTACTGGCTCGGGCTGGTTGGGGTCGTGATCGCCGGGCTCATTACCATGTTCGCCGGCGGCGCGTCGTTCCTCAGGTTCCTGATGGGGCTCGGTGTCATCGCCGGCGGCGCGGTCTCCATCCGGATCAATTGCGAATTGCTCATCGTCCTGTTCAAGATTCACGAGAACATCCACAAGCTCGCTGAGAAGGCCTGAGACAGGCGACGCCCTGTGTCACGACGCGGGCGTCGGCGCGTAGAACTGCTGGCGGTGTCGTTCGGCGTACTGCTGGAGCCGGGCCGCGACGTTGGGGTGCTGGTCCAACACGTCGGTCGTCTCGTATGGGTCAAGCTCCATGTCGAACAGGGACAGGCCGATGTCCTCCTGGCGATACTTGCCTGCGGCGCCGTCGTGGGCAGGCGTCACCAGCGTGCGATACTTGTGTGGCAGGTGCAGCTTCCAGCGGCCGTCGCCGCTGAGGACCGCCTCGAACGTCGTGTTCGTCGAGAACGGATAGTAGTCGTGCGGGCTCTTCGCGCCGCCCTTGCCCGAGATCAGGTCCCAGACGTTCTTTCCGTCGACGGGATTGGCAGGCAGCTCAGCCCCGGCCAGATGGGCCAGCGTCGGCAGAATGTCGATCGAGCAGAAGGCCCTCTTCGAGGTCGTGCCCGGCTCGATCCGGCCGGGGAACTTGACGATGCACGCGCTGCGCGTGCCGCCGTCGAAGCTGGTGCCCTTGGCCTCGCGGAACGGCGTCTTACCCGCGTGGTTGCCGTAGGAGATCCACGGGCCGTTGTCGGACGTGAACAACACGAGGGTGTTGTCTTCGAGCCCGTTGTCCCTGAGGGCCTTGTTGATCTGGCCGACAGACCAGTCGAGCTCCATCATGACGTCACCGTAGAGGCCCGCGTCCGATCTGCCCTTGAACTTGTCGCTGCAGAACAGCGGCACGTGCGGCATCGAGTGCGGGACGTAGAGCAGGAACGGCTCGTCCTTGTGCCGGCCGATGAAATCCACTGCACGCTCGGGGTACCACGTGGTGAGCATCTTCTGGTGGTCCTTCGTGACACGGTCAATCGTGACACGCCCGTTGTCCCAGTACTGCAGCGGGTACTGGCCCCAGTAGTCCGGGTTCTCCGGATGGAATTCCCACATGTCGTTGGAGTACATCAGCCCGGCCGATTCATCAAAACCCCTCGCCGGCGGGCGCGTCTCGGGCTGATCGCCGATGTGCCACTTGCCGAACACGGCCGTCTTGTAGCCGCGCTTCTGGAACACCTCGCCAAGCGTGGCGAATTTCGGGTCGAGCCCTCTGGCGTTCGGCCCGTGCGCGCCGAAGACCTTGGTCCGCCCGGGATAGCAGCCGGATAGCAGCGCCGCTCGCGAGGCCGAGCACACCGCCTGCGGCACGTAGAAATTCTCGTAGCAGCAGCCCTCGCGCGCCATCTGCTCGACGTGAGGCGTCGGGTAATCTTGCGTCGCGAACGGCCGAAAATCGGCGTAGCCCGCATCGTCGAGAAAGACGATCACGAAATTCGGCGACCGCCCCCGCCCCTGCCCCCGGCCCAGCCTTGGCAACCCCATCCCAGCCAAAGACAACGCCGCCGCCTTCAAAAACGTCCGGCGTGTGTGCATCGTACCCATGCGTCATCTCCTCATCCAAACCGGTTTGCCTTCAACTTACTACCTTGTCATTGGACGATGCTGTTCGTCTGCTATTCCTGACAGTCCCACTTCTTCTCCTCCGACAGCAGTAAACCAACAACGACAACCTTCAAAACAACTATCAATACACCTGCGATAGTCCTTTGTCATTCTATACCATGCGATATTCCTGCCGCACCGCTCTGTGCATGGTTCAATTCTTCGGCCGGGCGAAGTGCTGGATAACCTTATATTTGATGTGTTCATTGGTAGCTTCAAGGACTTCTATTCGTGCTTCTTTGTAGCCAATGATATTCGACTCAGACAGATCGTACTCAACGTCGTTATTGAAGGCTGGTCTCGCAAGGTTGCTTGAAAACTCGCGGTAGCCGATGTTGATCTTCTCACCTACCTTGCCACTGTAAATAAGAGTCTGTTGAAAGCCCTCTTGGCTTGTCGCCGCAAATGTCGTCCGTTCGTAATGGGCCTGGGCTGTACAGTATTCATCATTCGTCTTATCCACACAGCACAACTTGCCAGTACGCTTATCGACGCGAATTGCCTGGAAGGTATCCTTCATGATACCCGAACTTGTGGTTACAACACCCGCCTCTGGCCCCCCAGGGACATAGAATTCTGAGTATTCATCTTCTCCCACCTTTCGATAAGTCCCCTGACTGACGTTATATCCTCCCCACGGTCCCACTTTGATATCGTGTCGGACGTAGATCGCATCGTGCTCAATATACCTACCCTGCTGAAGCATATTGTCTCCAACATAGGCAGTCACCGTAGTGTTTAGTGGTGGCTCACTTATTGTTGTCGCCTTCGGAGAGTAGTTGTATTTCACAGAAACACAACCAGACACAAGAAGGGACAGACACAGCACGCCCACATCCACTGCATACATTGACTTTCTCATTTCGCTGCCTCCATTTTCCTCTGCATCATGGGGGGATAGCCTGAGAAACATCGGACCTCACGCATTCCGCCTTCATTGTTGCATTTCGGGCGGCGTTGTCCAGACGCATTCTGCTGGTTCCGAGAGATCGCATCCTCGCGTTGAAATGCGTCCCGCGGGGCACCATTACCTCCTTGCTTCCGGTTCCCCGTATTGTCCTTGATCTCGATTCCAGGGCCCGACTACCATGGTCATCGAGGGCGTGGTTGCGGTGTGAGAAGGCAATACGTCAATAGGAACGGACCAGGATGGACACCTCGGATATCAAGAAGATGAGCCGTGTGGAGCGACTTGCGGCGATCGAGGCGCTTTGGGATTCGCTGCCGGGCGAACAAGTCGAGATCGAGTCGCCCGACTGGCATCGCGGCGTTCTCGAAGAGCAAAAAGAGAAGATCGAGAGCGGCCGGGCCGAGTTCATCTCGTTGGCAAAGCTGCGAGCGAGCCGCAGATCATGACCGCGCGAGACGTGGTGGTCCTGAGCGAGGTCGCCGATGATGTTGCGTATGTCGTCGCCGTGCTTCCCATGCGTCGCGATCCTGCATGGATCACGCAACGGCTGGAGAACAGAGGCTGATCGCCTTCCATGTCGGCGATGAAGGTCAAGACATCGATTGCGCTTTCGGAGGACGTGCTCAAGGCCGTGGACAAACGCGCGCAACGAAGGAAGCAGACACGTTCGAACCGGCTCGAAGCGCCAGAGATGCTGAAATACCAGGTGCTCCCGTGAACCCTGACGAGCTGTGCTTGCCCAGGCGTTGCGGGTGGCGATGGAAATCCCCAATTGGCGGCGCCGCGTGGCACGTCTATCTGATTTCGTTGCGGAGCGTTATCATTTCTGCTATGCACATGCAACGGATCGTGACGGGCGGGGCTGGAATCGCCTTATAGCGATGGAAGGGCGTTGCGTTCGGGTTTGACGGCGGTTGCGGCGGGGGGCGGAGGCGGTAGAATGGGGCGCGATGTGACGATGGGCTTGGATATGGACGGCAAGAAAGGCGGGGCGAGATGAGGCGGACAACGCAAGCGAATCGACGCCGCAGGATGGGCCTGTTGGTGGTAGGGTCGGTCCTTCTGGTCGCGGCCGGATGCGCGCACCAGAAGGCGTACAAGAAAGCGACCCGGCTCTCGCAGGAGGGCCAGTACGAGAAGGCCATCGAGGAGCTGGAAACGGCGATCGCACTGGCCGAGAAGGGCAACAACCGCAAGACCGCCGACCGCTACCGCGAGGAACTCGAACAGACCAAGCGCCGCGCGGGCCAGTTCTACTATCGCGAGGCGGAGCTTCGCTTCGGGCAGGCCGACCTTAGCGGCGCCCAGGGTTTCATCGAGCGCAGCGTCCGGTACTGTCCAGCCGAGCCGTTGTACCGATCGCTGAACCAGCGGATTGCTGCCGCCATCGACGACGCCGAGAGGCTGCGCGCCGAGGCCCTGTCTCTGGCCGAGCAGGGGCAGTGGAACGCGGCGGTGGCGCGTATGAAAGAGGCGCTGCGCATCAACAGGACGATGCCCGGCGGACAGGGCGACCTCAAACAGATTCAGGAACGGGCGTATCAGTTTTATCTGGGCCAGGCCAGGGACCGCCTGTATGGAAATGACCTGGAGGCGGCCGTCACGGAGGCGCAGACGGCGCTGAACTACCGCGACGACGGCCGAGAGGCCAAGGACGTTTTGCAGGCCGTGCAGGACCGGCGCGAGGCCGCCGAGCTGATCGCGCGCGGGCGGACGCTGCTGGGCCGGGGCGACTGTGAAGAGGCGCTGCGCGTCCTGGAGCAGGCGCGGCAACTGTACGCGATGCACCCGGACCTGCCCGGCCTGCTTCAGCAGGCCAGGCAAGCGGTGTGCGACCGCTGGATCGGACAGGGCCGACAGGCCACAGCGAGCGGCGACTACGCCACAGCGCTGCGTCTGTTTCTCAAGAGCAACGATCTATTGCCGGGCTTTGGCGGCGTGACCGCCCTCATCAGTGAGGCGCGAGTGACACTCGCAAGACGCCATCTGGAGGTCTCGCAGCGATACGCTCGCGACGGCGCCGACGGCTGCGCGGTGTTCCACGCCGTGGTCGCCTTGGGCTACGAGCCGGACAACTACGACGCGCGGCGCCAGCTCAGCCAGTGCATCGGGCAGGTGCAGCAGGCGGTGCGTTACACGGTGGGGTTCGTCGGCTTCCGCCCGAGCCCGGAGCAGCAGGCTATCGCCGATACGCTCGGATCGATCGCGCTGGAGCACCTGACGCGGACGCGTCCGGCCAATCTGACGCTGGTCGAGCGGGCGGACCTGCAGACCATCCTCGACGAGCAGCAGCTCAGCGCCACCGACCTGGTCGATCCGCAGTTCCGCGTGCCGGCCGGCAGGCTGCGCGGGGTCGATGCCCTGCTCATCGGGCAGGTGCTCGAAGCCAAAGTGACCACCGACACGAAGCAGACCGGCCACGGCGAATCGACCTATCAGGATGGGTACGTGCCCGAGCCAAATCCGGAGTACGCCGAGGCCATCGCGGTGCTCGATCGCACGCAGAGAGACTTCGACCGGGCGCGACAGCGGCTGGCCGAGGCCGAGGCGAGGCTGGCGCGGTACGACCACGCCGACCCCCACGACGCCGCCGCACAGGCCGCCAAGCGAAGGGCCCGCGCCGAGGTGGACGAGGCAAAGCAGCGGGTGGTGAACGCGGCGACCGACGTGGGGGCCGCCCAGATGCGTGTGGCGATGACGCCCAAGGAGGTGCTCGTGCCACACATGGTCGCGTTCCAGTATCCGATCCACACGGCGACATGGACGGCCAAGGTCGGCTGCCTGCTGAAGATGCTCGACGCGGCCACCGGCGAGGTGTTTCTGGCCGAGCGGATCGAGGGCCAGCACGCCCAGTCGGACCGGTTCGTCTCGCCCGACCCGGCGCGGAACGTGCCGGAGGACCCGCTGGAACTGCCCGACGATGCGCGCCTGCTCGAAGCGGCGGTCAACAACGCGGCCAGCCGGCTCAAGAAGGCGCTCGACACCGCCGCCGGCAAGCACGGGCAGCGGTTTGTCATACAGGCCCAGCAGGCCGAGGCCGCCGGCGACACGGCAGGCGCCGTCGATGCGTCGATCAAGTACCTGTTCGCCTATCCGACGAGCCATGCCGAGGCGGACAAGCGACTGGCCGCCCTGCGGGCATACCTCGCCGCCGAAGCGGACCTCGTGGACATCCGAGCCCTGCTGCGGACCCACTGCCAGCTGCTGCGCAACTGACCGGCTTGGGGTGGCCTGCGTCGTGAATGCCCGCTCATGAGCGTAATCGGCAAGTGGTAGGGAAGCGGTTTATCCCCGCGCGCACATCCTGTGCACTGCCGCTTCACCGCGTGATTTCAGCGATCCGGATGTCCTTGTACCAGGCCTCGGCGGGCACCCCGGAATGGATCTGCAAGCCGATGACACCGGTCTGCTCGAGGGATTCATCGGGCTCGGTGTAGTCAACGGTCTGAACGCCGTTGAGCCAAAGCCGGACGCGACGGCCTTCGCACCGAACAACGTAATCGTTCCACTGGCCGTGCCTGGCGATCCGGCGCCGCAGTTCCGGGTCGGGCTGCGCCAGAATGCGGTTGCGCCGAGATTCGTCGTAGAGGCACCCCCAGTATTGCTGGCCCATGTCGGCCTGGTAGCCGATCATCTCGTGGTGGTTCGGAACTCGCCGGCTGCGGATCTGGATGCCGCCGTTGGCCTGGGCCGGATCACCGAGCAGCTTGACCTTGAGCCGAAGCTCGAAATCGCTGTACTCCGTCGTCGTGCACAGAAACTCGTTGCGAGGTATGCGCTTCTCCAGGCTGCCTCCGACGATCGCGCCGTCTTCGATGCGGAACCAGTCCGTGTTGCCTTCCCAGCCATCGAAGGTTTTGCCGTCGAAGAGCAGGACGCCGGCCGGCGGCTCCTGGATGAAGAGGTGGACGCCCTTCTTGTTGGCGGTGACGATATCCATTCGCCCGTTGCCGTTGATATCGAGGACCTCGAATTGCGTGCCGATGCCGGAATCGTCGTCGATCACGTGCGGGATGAACTTGACCTTGCCGTTTCCAAGCCGCTGGATCTCGAACCACAACAGCACGGCCGGATCGAAGGCGCCGGGGTCCTTGCCGTTGTGTGCGAAATAGCGTTTGCCCGTCACGATGTTCATGATCCCATCGTTGTTGATGTCCGCCAGGCGGATCGCGTGCAGTTGGGAGTATTCCTTTGTGATCACCTCCATGTGGAACTTCGTGCCATTGGCGCCGGGCCGTTGCCGGAACCACCAGAGGCCGTAATCGTGGGCCGAACTGGTGATCACATCGTTGAGCCCATCGCCGTCAACATCGTAGACGATCATATCGGCGCAGGGCGGACCGAAATCGACGGGGTGGAACTTCCAGTTAGGCTGCGTCCGATCTTCGGGCGCCTCCCACCAGCCTGCGGTCACGATCACGTCGTTGCGCCCGTTGCCGTTGATATCGCCGACGCCCAGGCCGTGGCTGTACCGCTCGCTGCCCGGCGCGTTGGGACCGCCGATGACGTGCATGGTCCATTCCTTGTAGGGGTCCTCGGGAATGCTGAACCAGGCCATGTATCCTCCGGGCTGGACACCCCATACGGGCACAGGCCTGCCGGTTCCCAACAAGTCGACAAACAATGGCGTTTCATTGCACGCGCTGGGAGTTGCTATGTGGACCTTCCAATGCCCCGGCTGGTTCTTAGGATTCTCATACCAGTACGCCGGCTCACCCATCATCGTCGTGACGATTGAATCGATCCAGCCGTTGCCGTTCACGTCACAGGCGAAGTTCGCGAAGGTGTTGCTGTACCCCGTGGCCCCGTCGTATTGGCCCGGCGGGCGGATCTCGTGCATCCGCCAATCGGGCGCCTCGTACCACACCTCTCCCGCCAGGATATCGAGCAACCCGTCGCCGTTGACGTCCCCGACAGCCACACCCTCGGATCGGAACGTCTTGTCAATGACGACCTTGGTGAACTGCACCGGCGCCGGCCGAACGATCGGTCCCGTTGTCATGACGATCACCAGCCCGGCTACGAGACGCGATACGTTCCTGCGATTAAACATGGGAGCTACCTCCATTCCAGAAACGACTCCGGCCGATCTTATCATGCAGGAAGATAACAGATTGGTTGGGAGCAGGCGAGGCATTTGTGAAGAAGCCGAGCCGGAAGCAACATCACGAGATCCGCTGATTCGTGCCATCGGCGGGCCGTATGACGTCCTTGCTGTCGGCAAGAAGGGTTTGGCTCGGCCCCGTGGGCGTGTTAGAATGTGACAGAATCGCAGTGGAGTCCCAACCGGCTCGATGGGAGACAATGAGTTATGAAGCAGTGGGTGATGGTGTGGATTCTGTCTTCAGCACTGCTCTTTGGGGGTTTCGTCAGTCACAGCAAGGCCGAATCGCGAAATATCGCTCCGGACGCAACGATTGCCGCAAGCGGGCGATACAGCGACGATTACCTGGGCGCATTCACAGCCGACGGGCAAGTCCCCGAATCGCAATCCGGTCAGGATCGTGGCCGCGCGTGGTGCGTGCCGCAGGCGCAGGCGGCCGGGGCAACACTCACGTATGCCTGGCCCGAAGTCGTAACAGTTGGCGAGATCGTCTATTACGGACGAACAGCGTGGCTGTGGAATGAGAATTTTCTTCAGGTTGAAGTCTATACGGATGCAGAGAGCGTCCCCGTTGCCAAGGCAGATCTGCGGCGCGGTCACGGCCCCCAGCGTATCACACTGGAGGCGCCCGTGCAGACGCAAACACTGACGCTCCGGTTCACTCGCGCCGATACCGGGCCCAATCCCGGCGCTTCAGAGATTCAGATCTATTCGACCCCGCCGGAGCCGGGCGTGTTGGGGGTGTTTCGCCCAGCCCCGGGTGAGCCGATGGAGTTCGAGCATTCACAGAGGCTGGCCGAGTGGTTCACTTCGGGCGATTGCGGCTTCGACGGCCTGCTGGTGATTCAGCGGCAGGCGATGAATCCCTCGCACGTCTACACCTATCACAACGAGGACTTTCGCGCCGGCGGCGGGTTGTATCGATTCGGCCGCGATGGAGGGCTGGAACGGCTGGTGGATTCGCCGGGAGGTCAATTGCTTGACCTGGAGGTGTCCCATGATGGGCGGGAGGTCCTGTTCAGTTGGCGCAGGAGCCAGGCGGATACCTATCAGATCTACCGGATGAATGTCGATGGGACGGAGCTCGTTCAGTTGACCGGTGGCGATCATTACAACTTCAATCCCTGCTGGCTGCCGGATGGAGGGATTGCCTTCCTTTCGACCCGATCCAGCGCCTATGCGTACTGCTGGGATTCGCCGGTCGGCGTGTTGTACAGAATGGATCGCAACGGCTCTAACATCCTGCGCCTGAGCGCCAACTATCTGAACGATTTCACACCCGCGGTCCTGCACGACGGTCGCATCATTTACAGCCGCTGGGAATATGTGGATCGTCCGGCTATCCCGATACAGAGCCTCTGGACGATCCGCCCGGATGGAACCGCCCTTCAGGTCTATTACGGCAATCGCGTATTGAGCCCGGCGACGTTCATGGAGGCGCGTCCTATCCCCGGCACGCAAACGGTTCTCTGTCTTCTAACGGCTCACAATGGTCCCGCTCGCGGCGGGGTGGGGATCATTGACCGTCGGCACGGAGTCAACGCACAGGAGGCCATCACGAACCTTACGCCCGAAGTCGATATCGGGTATGTACATCGCGGGGACGGCAATCGTGTCCAGGGCCGCTATGAGAATCCGTTTCCACTGGATGAGGAGCGTTTCGTGGTATCGCACAACGGCTCGATTCTGCTGCGGGACTATGCGGGAACCGAACATGCGATCCTGCTGGAGCCACGCGATGGATTGGGCTTCTACAATCCACAGCCGATCCGCTCAACACCGGTTGCCCCGGCATTGACCTCTTCCCTTGGTGTTCAGAATCGCCCCGAAACGGCCCCATCGATGGCTGCTGTCTATCTGCAGGACGTTTACCGGGGACTTGAGCCCCATGTTGCCCGCGGCGAGATTGCGGCGATTCGCGTGGTCGAGGAAATCGCCAAGCCGGTTGCCATCAGTCCTTCCCTACGGGCGTTCGGGTTTCAGTTTCCGGTCGTCTCCAGCGGTGCAACCTACGCCCCCAAGCGAGTCTGGGGACAGGCCGCAGTCAATCCGGATGGATCTGCCAGCTTTGAAGTGCCTGCAGGGCGTCCGATCTATTTTATGGCGCTGGATGAGAACGGGCGCGCGTTGCAGCGGATGCGCAGCTTCACTCATCTGATGCCGGGCGAGGTGCAAAGCTGTATCGGCTGCCATGAAGATCGATTATCAGCACCGCTGAGGATGCCCGTGCAGACGGCCCTGAGAGAACCGCCTCAGCCTTTAGAGCCGCCGGAGTGGGGGCGGACGGGGTTCAGCTATCGGCACATTGTTCAGCCGGTGCTCGATCGCAACTGCGCTGCCTGCCATAACGCCTACAATCCCAGCGGCGGTGTCGATCTCTCGGACGACCTGACGGATTTCTTCAATGTCTCCTACGAGACTCTGGCGCGCAAAGGAACGCCGGCCGAGGACTGGAGGCGAGGCGGCTGCGATCAGGAAAGCGTCAGGAATCCTTATACTTCGTGGATTTCAACGTATAACGGCTCGGAGAGCAATATCCTGGAGATTGCTCCGAACGCATGGGGATCGCCGGCCAGTCGTCTGGCGGATCTGGTGATGGAACGGCACCCCGATGCGGAGGGCAACCCGCGAATCGATCTGACCGAGGCGGAGAAGCGCCGCATCTTCGCGTGGATCGATCTGAATGTCCCGTATTACGGCACGAGCGACTCGAATCATCGGGATCGGCCGGGCTGTCGGTGGATGTGGCCGGAAGATTTTGATCGCGTGTTCGGTGAGATTGCAGCGCGCCGCTGTACCTCGTGCCACGAGCCGGATGGCCAGGGTGTGCCCACAGTGCCGCGCCAGTGGTATCTGCGCGTCCAGCGCCCCGAGAGGAACACCGTTCTGCTTGCGCCGCTGGCCAGAGCCGCCGGCGGAACCGAGAAATGCGGGCAGGCGGTCTTCCAATCCGTAGACGACCCGGATTTCCGGCGACTGCTGACTACATTCCAGCCCATCCAAGAGCTTCTCTCCAGACGCCCGCGTCTGGACATGAATGCCGCCAAGGTGACCGATGATGCGGCCGTCTGCATGGATCGCGTGTGTGAAGCGTCCCCGTTTCTGGGGGAAGGTCAATTGTGAGTCGTCCATGGATGCAGCGCGTATTCCGGCTACATCCCTTTGTGGAGATCCTCTATGGCATCCGCAACGAGGTCTGACGCGCGGTGGTGTATCGCTATTGGCGCGCTGTGTACACTGCCTTTGGTTATGACTCTGACGTCGCAACGCGCGGTTGCCAAGGGGGTCATTCCGGGTGCCGCCTGGCGCGAGATGGTGCAGGCGGCCTTGGAGCAGGGGCCTGTCGATGGGAGGAGTTTACCGTTGCTGTTTGTCAGCGAGGTGATGCGAGGCCGACAAGAGGCGATACGGATCGATGTCCGTATCGAGGGTTGGCGGGACCTCTGGCTGATTGTCGACGACGTGGACACCTACGACCACGATGTGGCCAACTGGGCGGAGGCACGCCTGCTGGATGCCGAGGGGTCGGTGACCTATCTGGACGAACTGGAGCCGGTGTCGGTGCGCCAGGGCTGGGGCCAGTTCCGGCGAGGTTCCAGCGCGATCGACCAGCCCCTACGCATTGGAGATCGCACGTTCGAGCGCGGGTTGGGCACCCACGCCGTCAGCGTGATCCATTATCGGCTGGATGCGCCGTACGAACGGTTCGAGTCCTGGGTTGGGGTGGATGCTTCCCGTCAGGAGGGGCAGGGTAGTATCCGGTTCCTGGTCAGTCCGACGGTCATCGCCCATCGCACGGCAACGAAGACGACGTCGCCACTGACTTCCCAGGCGGCGCTGGCGGCGTTCGACTTCGAAGCGTTGCGACTTGCGGTGACCGATCTGACGGAGCGATTTGCATCACGCTACCCAAACGGCCAAGCGTATCTCACGCGGCTGGAGACGCTCCATCGGGCACTGCGTCGCGCGGCCGAGGCCGAATCCGAGCCGCCCACCCCGCAGGATCAACGTCGTGCCATCGAACTGATCGTCGAACTGGAGTCGCTGAGGCGTCAGGCGCTGCTGGCCAATCCGTTACTTGACTTTGACCGGGTTCTATTGCTCCAGCGCGGTCTCCTGCAGCCGCACAGGGCACGATCGGTCATGGGCGCCGGTATCGGCATGCCGACCAACTGGCAGGCGGGTGTCGTTCTGCCGCGAAGGGATCGATGGAACGATCGTCTGGCCGTGCTCTCGGATCTCCGCCAATCGCCTCAGGTCAAGCCCTTGTTCATCCCCGAAGGCAGACGAACCCTCACCGATCCCGTATTGGAGTTTGACGGCCAGACCATTCTGTTTGCGATGGAGGGGATGGAACAACCCAACTGGCGCATCTTTGAGATCGCCTCTGACGGCTCCGGCCTGCGCCAGGTCACGCCGGACGATGGAGACGACGTCGGGCATTTCGATCCGTGTTATCTTGCCGATGGAGCCATCCTCTTCACCTCGACGGCCGGATTCATGGGGCTGCCGTGTGTGTTCGGCGATGCCCCCATGGTGTGTCTGTACCGACTGGATCGCCGAACCGGGGCCGTCCGGCAGTTGACCTTCGAACAGGACAGCAACTGGAGTCCGACCCCTCTGGCCAATGGACGTGTTCTGTACCAGCGGTGGGAGTACAGCGATATCCCCCATTCGAATTCCCGCATCCTGTTTCACATGAATCCGGACGGTACGGATCAGCGCGAGTACTATGGCAGCGGCTCCTATTTCCCACCGTCGTTCTTCTACGCCAGGCCTGTGCCGGACCATCCCCGCATGGTCATCGGCGTGGCCACCGGCCATCATGGGACCCACCGCAGCGGCCGACTCTTGCTCGTGGACCCCGCGCGGGGACGGCAGGAGACAACCGGCGTGATCCAGGAGATTCCCGGTCGCGGCAAGAAGGTCGAACCGATCGTGCGCGACCGCCTGGTCGATGGGGTGTGGCCGCAGTTTCTGCATCCGTATCCACTATCCAGCAAGTACTATCTCGTAGCCGCCAAACCGACCCCCGATGCACTCTGGGGCATCTACCTGGTGGACGTGTTCGACAATGTGCTGCTGATCCACGAGATGGAGGGCCAGGCGCTGCTCTGGCCAATCCCGATGCGGAAAACGCCGCGCCCCCCTGTCCTGCAAGACCGGGTGGACCTGAGTCGGCCGGACGGTACAATGCTGATCGCGGATATCTATCGTGGCGGCGGATTGGACGGCATCCCGCGCGGCACCGTCGGCGCCTTGCGGATCTTTGAGTACTATTTCAGCTACCGCGATGTCGGCGGCCTGCTGGGCAGCATCGGCCTCGACGGGCCATGGGACATCAAACGCGTCCTGGGCACCGTCCCCGTCGAATCAGACGGCTCGGCCCATTTCACCGTGCCCGCCAACACACCGATCTCCATCCAGGCGCTGGATAAGCAAGGTCAGGCGCTCCAGTTGATGCGAAGCTGGACGGTGGCCATGCCGGGGGAAAGCGTCTCCTGTATCGGGTGCCACGAAACGCAGAACGAGGCGGTGCCGCCGACCCTCCCGGCCGCCGCTCGTCGCGCGCCGTCGGAGATCGAGGGCGGTTGGGCGACACCGGTGCGCGGATTCAACTTCGAGCGGGAAGTGCAGCCGGTGTTGGACCGGCATTGTGGCGGATGTCACGATGGCAATGCTCGCCCGAACGGCCGCGAGATTCCCTATCTCAAGGGACAGCGGCGCGCGACGGACTGGCGCTCGGACATTGCCGGCAGCACAAGTCCCAGTCTGCTTGCCGAGGGTCAGGGATTCTCCGAATCTTATGTGCAACTGCATCGGTATGTGCGCCGGCCGGGCATCGAGGGCGATCTGCGAATGCTCTCGCCGACGGATTTTCACTTCAGTGCCACGGAACTTGGGCAGATGCTCCGCAAGGGACATCACGGCGTTCGCCTCGACGGCCAGTCGTGGGAACGTCTTGTCACCTGGTTCGATCTGAACGCACCGTATCATGGCACGTGGGGCGAGATTGTCGGGGGCCAACGAGCCGACCACCTGCGAAGGATGCAGGAGCGAGCCCATGAATTGCGCGCCAAATACGCGCCACAGGGGCCCGTTGCGGACTATGAAGACATCCCTGAAGGTCCACCATTCGACAGGACATTCGTTTCGCCCCCGGACGCCAAGCCGGAACGCACTTCCATGCCGCAGGTCGAGGGCTGGCCGTTTAATGCGAGTGAGGCGCGTCGGCGTCAGGCGGCCGCCTCAAGAGCGGCGGGTTTGCGCGATGGGTTCGGCAAGACAATCGATCTCGGCGAGGGACTCCCGTTCGGGCCTGTCTATCTCGGACACGACGACAACCGGCAGGCCGCAGATGTCGGGTCTGTCGCCCTCGAATTGGTGTTGATCCCGGGAGGGAGATTCGTGATCGGTTCGACCGGCGGACATGCCGACGAAGGACCGCCCACGGCGGTTGAGGTTTCTCCGTTCTGGATGGCTCGGTTTGAGATCACCAATGCCCAATACCGCCTGTTCGATCCGCGACATGAGAGCCGGGACGAATCGCGCCACGGCTATCAGTTCGGACGACGCGGATTCTTCCAGGATGCGCCCCATCAACCCGCCGTGCGGGTATCCTGGAACGAGGCCAGGGCGTTCTGCCAGTGGCTGAGCGAGAAGACGGGAATGAGATTTGACCTGCCGACGGAAGCGCAGTGGGAATGGGCCGCCCGTGCGGGTGCCGCCACGGAATTCTATTTTGGCGACGTCAGCAGTGACTACTCCCGGCATGCGAATCTGGCCGATCGCGCGCTGCGGGCCTTCGCCCAATGCACCAGCCAGGGCAATTACACGCGGGCCGAACCGATTGCCAACCCGAATCGCTACGACGATTGGATTCCACGATGCGACCGGTTCGATGACGGCGGGCTTGTGACAGTCGAGGTGGGCCGCTATGGGCCCAATCCGTGGGGATTGTACGATATGCACGGCAACGCCGCCGAATGGACGCAATCGGCGTACCTGCCCTATCCGTATCGAGAAGACGATGGCCGAAATGACTCGACGCGAACGGACCTGGAGCGCGTGGCCCGCGGCGGGTCCTGGCGCGACCGTCCGCATCAGGCCACCGCAAGCTATCGCCGGCCTTACCAGCCGTACCATCGCGTCTACAACGTCGGATTCCGCGTGGTTGCGCCGGTGAAGACCTTGGAGTGATTCGTACCACGGGAGCCGAAACATGAGGTTCAACCAGGAGAAAGGAAGCACTACGACATGAAGTACCGCAAGCTTGGCAATTCGGATCTGGAGGTCTCCGTGGTCGGCCTTGGCACATGGGTGACCGGCGGCGGTCAGGTGTGGGGAACGGACCCGGACGACAACGAATCCGTTCGGGCGATTCGTGCGTCGCTGGACCATGGCGTGAGCCTGATCGACACCGCCCCGGCCTATGGGTTCGGCAGGAGCGAAGAGGTGGTCGGCCGGGCAATCCGGGGCCGGAGGGACAAGGTGATTCTCGCCACCAAGTGCGGGTTGTGGTGGCAGGACAGCCGAGGCTCGCTGTTCGTCGAGGACTTCGACGGCAAGACCCTGTACAGGAGCGTGCGGTCCGATACGATTCGAATCGAGATCGAAGAGAGCCTGCGACGGCTGGGAACCGACTACATCGATCTCTATCAGGTGCACTGGCCCGCCATCGAACCGGATAAGACACCCATTGAAGAGACCATGGGCTGCCTGAACCAACTGAAGGATCAGGGCAAGATTCGCGCAATTGGCGTCTCGAACGTATCTCTGGATGAGCTGAAGGAGTACAAGCGTTACGGTGCCATCGCCTCCGATCAGCTCCGGTACAGCATGCTGTTCCAAGCTCCGGAAGAAGACCTGTTGCCCTTCTGTGCCGACCACGGCACTGCGACGCTGACCTACATGTCCCTGGAGCAGGGACTTCTGACCGGCAAGGTCGGGATGGATCGCGACTTCGGCGAGGCGGAGTGGCGCAGCAACGCCGACTGGAACCCGTGGTTCAAGAAGGTCAATCGGCCCCGAGTCCTTGCGATGCTTACGGGCTGGAAGGACCTGACCGAACGCTATGAATGTACGTTGGCCCAACTGGCGATTGCCTGGACGGCGGCCCAGCCGGGTGTGACACACGTGCTGTGCGGCGCGCGAACGGCCCAGCAGGCGCTGGACAACGCCGGAGCGGGTCGTCTTTCGCTCGATCCGGCGGATCTGGCGCGCATCCGAAGCGATGTGGAAGCGCTGGGTGAGCCTCATTGATTCAGGGTAGTATAGATCCGTGTTGAAGAAAGTCTCAATGCACCGTGTCTCCGTTAGAGTGATGATGTGGGTTCCCGTGATGCTTGCTGCCGGGGTCGTGCCGTCGGCGCTGCGTGCATCAGAAGAGGCCGCAATGGCAACGAACGGCCACGCCGCAGAATGGGTTGCCGCCCTGCGCGGCGCCGGCGAAACCATCAGCCGACAGCCTGCCTCGGATCGGGCCGCAACGGCACAACAGGCATGGCGCGAGCTGGAGCGGCGGTTTCCGCTGGCCTGTGACTGGATGCTTCAGGATGCGCCGCAGAGGCCGCTGTGGGCGCATGTCCCGGCCGGCGGTCGCGACTGGTGGCGGTCCCAGCGCGAACTGCTGGGTGATACGCTGGCGGACCTGCTGACCGGAATCCATGCCAGGCGTTGGATTCAGATGATTGAACGTGTGCTGGCCGAATTGGGCGATACCGGTCATCCGTTGGCCCTGGAACTGGCGGGCCTGGGACCCGACGCAGACCAGACGGCGCTGGCCGAGCTGTATCTGCGCGTCTGCGAGCAGCGTCGGACGCAGCGACTGAGGCCCCTGTTGGAACGCAATTGGGTGGGGATTGTCTTCGCCCGCCATTACAACATGGGGGGCTCGCACTACGCCTACACCGAAGGGCTCAGCGACGCACAGAGCGAGCGGCATTTTCGGCCTGGTTCGTCACTGTGCCTGCTGCGGATGGACGGCACGCGCGGCGTGGTAGAGACGCTCCTGGATTCGCCCGACGGCGTGATTCGCGACGTGGACGTGTCGTGGGACGGTGGAACGATTCTCTTCTCCTGGAAGAAATCCGACCGCGAGGACGATTACAGTCTGTATACGATGGACGCGGCGACGCGCGCGATCACGACGATCACGAACGATCTGGGCCACGCCGACTACGAGGGTGCGTTCCTGCCCAACGGCGACATCATCTTCAACTCCACCCGCTGCGTGCAGATCGTGGACTGCTGGTGGACGGAGGTGTCGAACCTCTATACGTGCGGCCCGCTCGGTCAGTACCTGCGCCGGCTCAGTTTCGATCAGGTACACACCAACTATCCCACCGTCACCGACGATGGCCGCGTGGTCTATACGCGATGGGACTACAACGACCGCGGGCAGCTCTTTCCGCAAGGGCTGTTCCAGATGTTCCCCGACGGAACGGCGCAGATGGAGTTCTACGGCAATACATCCTGGTTCCCCACCACGATTCTGCACGCCCGCAAGATCCCTGGATCCCAAGAGGTGCTGGCAGTCTTCACCGGACACCACTCGTTACAGGCGGGTAAGCTCGGCGTCCTCGATCCGACGCGCGGGCGGCAGGAGAACCGGGGGGCGCGTCTGATCGCCCCGATCCGCGAGACCCCCGCCGAGCGGATCGATCTTTACGGCCAGGAAGGCGACCTGTTCATGTATCCCTGGCCAATCGACGAGCGGCATTTTCTCGTCAGCTATGCGCCTCGCGGCTGGGAAGGTCACGGGAATGAGCAGCATGCCACGGTCTTCGGGCTGTATTTCATGGATATGGACGGTCGTCGGGAACTGCTGGATCGTGACACCGAGCGACACGTCTCAACCGGTCGGATGGCGCCGCTGGCGGCCCGGCGGCGTCCGCACGTCAGGCCCTCCCGTGTCGACTACACCAAGAACACGGGGATCTACTATCTGCAGGACATCTACTCAGGGCCGGGACTTGAAGGGGTGCCGCGCGGGACGATTCACAATCTGCGCGTCATTGCGTTGGAGTACCGTGCGGCGGGAATCGGTAACAATTACAATCGCGGGCCGGCCGGTGACGCGCTGGTCAGCACGCCGATCTCGATCAACGGCAGTTGGGACGTCAAGACCGTGTTGGGCCGGGCCAGAGTGTATAAGGACGGCTCGGCGATGTTTGAAGTGCCGGCGCGCACGCCGGTCTATTTCCAGGCGCTGGATGCAAAGGGCCACGCCGTCCAGACCATGCGAAGCTGGTCCACACTTCAGCCGGGCGAGTCCTTCTCGTGCGTTGGGTGCCACGCAGAGGACAAACACATCGCTCCTGTTTCGCAGGGTCCGACGCAAGCAATGCAGGTCGGTGCACGCCCGCTCGAGCCCTCTTACGGGCCGCCGGAAGGATTCAGCTTTCGGCGCACAATACAGCCGATCCTGGATCGGAGCTGCATCTCCTGTCACGGCGCATCGGACGCCGTCGAGGATGAACGGAACCGAGTATTCAGCCTGATGGGAACCCCGCGCCTGGATGAAGAGGCCAAACGGTATTGGAGTGACGGCTATCTGGCGTTGGTTGGCGCGGGGCCGGGCGGTTCAGACGCTGATGACACGCGTCGCGGTCCGGCGGAGGGGACGGTTCGATGGGTCAGTCCGCAATCCGATCCGACGCTGCACCCGCCGTACCACACCGGTGCAGCCAGGAGTCCCCTGATCGCAATGCTCCAACAAGGCCATTATGACGTTCTGCTGCCGCCGCGTGATTTGCAGATGATGGCCCTTTGGATTGATTTGGGTGTTCCCTTCGTGGGCGACTATACTGAGGCAAACGCCTGGTCGGAATCCGACATACGCAGGTACGAACACTTCGTCGAGAAACGAGTGCGTATGGCGACCGTAGAACGTGACAACATCCAGGCGTTGATCGACGACCGGATGGAATAACAGCGGAACGCAATATGAAGAAGCGGATCTGTGTATCAGGAGATGATCCGCGAGCCTGTCGGATAGTATACGAGGTCCAGCCAGTGATATCTCAACCCGCGTAGTTGGAGACTATGAGTCATGCAACAATCAGCGATGGTATGGGTCGCATGGTTGGCACTTCTGTCCGGGATGACGGTGGCCCCGGACCACGCTGGATCGTCGGACATCGTCTCCGATTGGTCCGTCGCGCAACAACAGCGCCGCGCGGCCGCGCCGGACGAATCGGGCCGGCTACGAAGCGAGGCGCTGCTGGCCAATCCGTCCGTCAGTGGCCGGCCGATCCTCTTCGTGGTTCGGCATCCGTACACGTACGACCACCACAACACCCACAATTTTTCTCCGGACGCAGAGCACGAATTCAATCAGGGCCACTTCAGACCGGGCGGCGCATTGAAGACGATTGACTTGGCAAAGGGCGGCGCGATCACGACATTGATCCAAACCGCCGACGGCGTCATACGCGACCCGAGAGTCCATTGGGACGGCGAGCGGATTGTCTTTTCGATGCGAAAGAACTGTGCGGACAGCTATCATATTTATGAGATCAACAGTGATGGGACCGGCCTGAGACAACTGACGCATCTGGCGGATGTGGACGACCTGCACCCTCTGTACCTGCCCGACGACAGCATCGTGTTCTCGTCCACACGCGAACCCAAGTATTGCATGTGCAACCGGCACATCATGGGCAACATCTACCGCATGGAAGCCGACGGGGCCAATATCCACCAGATCAGCAAGAACACCCTGTTCGATCGGCCCACGGACATCACCCCCGACGGCCGCATCCTGTACGACCGCTGGGAGTATGTGGACAGGAACTTCGGCGATGCGCAGGCGCTGTGGACGGTGAACCCGGATGGAACCAATCAGGCGATCTACTGGGGCAACAACACGCCAGCCCCAGGGGCGGTGATCGACGCCCAAATCATTCCAGGTACCGCGTGGGCCCTGTGCGTATTCTCTTCGTGCCACGATCTTCCCTGGGGGGCGCTGGCGATGATCGATCGCCGGCTGGGAATGGACGGGCGAAATCCGGTCCGGCGCATCTGGCCGCCGAGCGCGATGGATCGCGTGCGGGATCCCGGCACGGCCAACGATGCATGGGATGACTTCGTAGGGGTCAGCCCGAAATACCAGGATCCCTATCCATTGAACGAAAGCTCCTTTCTTGTGTCCCGATTGGTCGAGGGCAGCGGCCGTCCGAACGACCCCGAGAATCGGACAGGAATCTACCTTCTGGATGTTCACGGCAACGAGATCCTGCTGCACGCAGAATCCCCCGGCTGTTTCAATCCCATGCCGATCGCTCCGAGAGACAGGCCGCCGACCATTGCGCCCAGACGGGACTTCGAAAACGAAGAAGGGCATCTCTACGTCTTGGATGTCTATGAAGGGCCGTATATGTCCGGCGTGCCGCGAGGTTCGGTCAAGTACCTGCGCGTGGTGGAATCGCCGGAGAAGCGATACTGGGTGCCCGGCCAGTGGAACGCTCAGGGCCAGACGCATCCGGGTGTGAACTGGCACAGTTTCGAGACCAAACGCATCCTTGGCACCGTGCCGGTCGAGCAAGACGGATCGGCGTATTTCTCCGTTCCCTCCGATACGTTCATCTACTTCCAGTTGCTGGACGAGAACGGCATGATGATTCAGTCGATGCGCAGCGGCACAGTGGTGCAATCGGGCGAGACCACCGGCTGCATCGGCTGCCACGACGACCGACGCATGGCGCCTCCGATCGCAAGAGGCCCTGTGCCGTTGGCCATGCGAAAGTCTTCGAATGCATTGCAGGGCTGGCACGGCCATAGCAGGAACTTCGATTACATGATGGAAGTGCAGCCTGTGTTTGAGCGAAGCTGTGTTGGATGTCACGATTTCGGCACACCGGCCGGCGAGACGCTGAATCTGGCCGCAGACCGCAACCTGATCTTCAACACCTCGTACAACGAGCTATGGCGCAAAGGATACATCAAAGTCATCGGGGGCGGCCCGGCGGAGGTTCAGAAGCCCTATGCGTGGGGCTCTCATGCCAGTCCGCTGGTGCGGGTGCTTCGCAACGAACATGAGACACATGACGACGTCGAACTGACCTGTGAAGAGTTCGATCGGATTGTGACGTGGATCGATCTAAACGCCGTTTTCTATCCCGACTATGCCACCTCATATCCCAACAACCCAGGCGGACGTTCGCCGATAAGCAACCTCCACGTCAATCGATTAGGTGAATTGACGGGCCGGGATCTGGTGCGTCAGTTCGGTCATGCGAGCAACCAGGGTCCGCTGGTGAGTTTCGACCGTCCGGAACGCAGTCCAATCCTGGAGAGCTTTGCGAGCGTGGGGACGCCCCAGTACGTCGAAGCGCGGGACATCATACGGGCCGGCAAGGAGAATCTGGCGGACAATCCCGATGTAGACATGAAAGGCTTTGAGCTCAGCGGTATTGACCTGTGGCGAGAGCAGAAGTACCAACGCCGCCGGGAGATCGAACTGCGTTATCGTGTAGCCATACGAAAAGGTGAAAAGCTGTACGACAGCGACGTCAATAGAAGCGTATCAAATGAGTGCACCGACGCCGGGCGCTGATCGAATGGTTAAGGAAAATGGGCTATGAAAGAACAGGCAGGTGAGGCAACACCTCGGTGCATCGGCCGCATCGGGTACGTGATGACAAGCATCGTTGGCATCGTGTGTTTGACGATGGGACTGTTGTACGCCAGTGCAGCGGTGCAGCGGTCTACGGTTCCTTTGAGCATCGAAGGGTTGCCGCTGGGCGAGGACTATCCTTACGGCTCGCCGCTGGCGGTGGCGGCCACGCCGGATGGTGGTCGGGTCTATGTGGTCCAACACACGGGACGGCGCGTTGACGTGGTTGACCCGGCCTCCAAGAAAATCGTCGGTTCCATTGCCGTGGCGGCAGCGCCGTCGGGTCTCGCATTGGATGCGGCTCGGAATCGACTGTTTGTCACGTGCGGACTGGACACCGGGCAGGTGGCCGTGATCGATACGAATGCAGACAAGATCGACTTCACACTGGCGGCCGGACATACCCCGGTCGCGCCGGTTGTTTCTGCGGACGGTCGGACGCTGTTTGTCAGCAACCGATTCGACAATGAGGTGGTCGCGTATGATCTGGCGGACCGCCGCGTGCGCAGACGTCTTGCGGTGGCGCGCGAGCCGATCGCCGCGGCGCTGACGGGCGACGGCGCACTGCTGGTTGTGGCCCATCACCTTCCCGCCCAGGCGGCTGTTCGCGATCATGTGGCCGCGAGGGTCGACCTGATCGATGTAGCATCGTTTGAGATCGCCGCTTCCGTGCTGTTGCCCAATGGCTCGACCGGCGTGCGCGACCTCCGTATTTCGCCGGACGGCCGGTTTGCGTACGTTCCCCATACGCTGGGCCGTTTCGGTGTGCCGACGACGCAGGTGGAGCGGGGATGGATGAACACCAGCGCCTTGAGCATCATCGACCTGATCGATCGCCGGTGGCTGACCACGGTTCTGCTGGACGATGTGGACTTGGGGGCCGCCAATCCGTGGGGAATCGTCTGTACGGCCGACGGTCGAACCATCGTGGTCGCTCATTCCGGCACGCATGAGCTGAGCGTGATCGATCGGCAGGCCCTGCATCAGAAGATCGGCCGTGTGGTCGCCGGCGAGCGGGTCAGTGAGGTCTCCACCTGCGTCAACGACATTCCGAACGATCTGGGCTTTCTTGTGGGCATGCGGCGGCGCATGTCGTTGCCGGGCAGGGGCCCGCGAGGGGTCGCGGCGGTGGGTACTGCAGTCGTGGCGGCCGAGTACTTCAGTGACACTCTGGCGTGGGTGGACCTGCAGGGAGAGACTGTGACCGCCACGTCGATGGCGTTGGGCCCATCGGCCGAGCCGTGCCAGGTCCGTCGCGGCGAGATGGCCTTTCACGATGCGACCCTGTGCTTCCAACAGTGGCAGAGCTGCGCCAGTTGTCATCCGGACGCCCGCACCGATGCCCTGAACTGGGACCTGTTGAACGACGGCATCGGCAACCCCAAGAACAGCCGCAGCATGCTACACACCCACGCGACACCACCGGTGATGATCACCGGGATTCGGGATCGTGCCGAAACCGCTGTACGAGCGGGCTTTCGGTTCATTCAGTTCCTGGTTGTACCGGAAGAGGTGTCCGACGAGGTCGATACATATCTCAAAGCCCTGCGTCCAGTGCCGAGTCCGTCCCTCGAAAACGCGATGCTCAGTGCATCCGCGATGCGCGGAAAGGCACTGTTCGAGCAGGCCAACTGCACCGCATGCCATTCGGGCCGGTACCACACCGATGGCAAGCTGCACAACATTGGGCTGGGGCCGGATGAGCGCGGCATCACGGAGTTTGTGACGCCCTCGCTGGTTGAACTCTGGCGGACGGCGCCCTATCTGTATGACGGCCGCGCAAGGACGATTGAAGAGGTCTTGACAACGCATAACCGCCAAGACAAGCACGGCGGGACATCCGATCTGTCCGAAGAGGAGATCTCCGATCTGGCGGCGTATATTCTGTCTTTGTGAGCGCAGTAATCGCGTCAGCGCATCGGTTCATCGACGGCGCGTTTCATGCGGTCGAGGCCCTCCCGCAGCGTCGTCTCCGGGCAGCCGAAATTCAATCTCACGAAGCCTGGGCCCTTAAAACCCTTGCCGTCCGAGAGGCCCACGCCGGCCTGCTCGAAGAACCTGCCCGGCTCGGCCAGACCCAGTTGTCTCGTGTCGATCCACGCCAGATACGTCGCCTGGACTTCGTCCATCGACAGCCCCGGAATCTCACTGTTGATCGTCTGATACACGAGACGACTGTTGCGACGCAAGTACTCGATCAGCGCTGCCCGCCACGGCTCGCCGTCGCGGTAGGCCGCCAGGCCGGCCGCATAGCCCACGGCGTTGGTGCCGGGAACGATCCCCTCACGGGCCTTCTTGAAGGGTCTGCGAAGGTCCACGTTAGGGATGATCGCGAAGGCACAGTTGAGCCCCGGAACATTGAACGTCTTGCTCGGCGCCATCAGCGTAATCGTGTTGGCGGCGATCTCCTCGCCAAGCGTGGCCGTAGGCACATGCCGGCCACCGTCGAGGATGAGGTCGCAGTGGATCTCATCGGAACAGATGACGATGTTGTGCTTGAGACATATCTCGGCAACGGCCCGCAACTCGTCCGGCTCGTACCGTCGGCCGACCGGGTTGTGCGGACTGCACAGCAACAGCACCCTGGACCGCGCGGACAATTTGCTCTCGAATCGTTCGAGGTCAAAGGTCCACAGTGTGCCCTCCCGCCGAAGCGGGACGATCTTCATCTGCCTGCGCGACAGCGGTGGGGCGGCAAGAAACGGCGGGTAGGCCGGCGTGAAGGTCAGCACCTCGTCGCCGTCGTCGCCGAAGGCCCGGCACGCCAGATTCAGCGCCGGCACCAGCCCGGGCAGCCACACGATCCACTCCGGCTCGATCTGCCATTGATACATCCGCGCCATCCGAGCGACGAGCAGCTCCACCAGTTCCTTCGGCGCCACGGCGTATCCGAACACCCCATGCTCGACGCGCGCATGCAGCGCATCGAGCACACACGGCGGGGCCTGGAAGTCCATATCCGCTACCCACATCGGGAGGATGTCCCGACCGTGATAGCGATGCCATTTGAGGCTGTCAGTGCCCCGGCGATCCGGCACGGTGTCGAAATCGAAGCTCATATCGATAGGTCTTGCCTTTCTCTTGCCAGAAGTCTGCGCTATTGCCGCTGCACCCACAAGAAGTCGATGCCCACTTCCGGCTCGGCGACGCGGCCGGTGGTGTCGGTCCATTCGACCGTCAGCGTGTGCTCGCCTGCCGTCAGTTCGCCCGGCATCAATGCCACGCGGCGCAGCAACGTGCGATACGGCCGGTGCAGATCGACTTCCTTCGACCGATCCGCCAGCGGCAGCGGCTCGCCGTCGAGATAGAACGCGACCTTGCCCGATCGCGGCGTCATAGCGAAGGCGACGTTGATCTGCTTCCTGCCGTCGCTGTCGATCGTGAGCCTGAAGCTCTTGCGCTCACCGGTGCTCTTTGGTGTCCAGACCAGCAATTTCCCGCCGGCCCACAGCGCGCCGTCGTCCAAACGCGTGTTCTGCCTGTCGGTGAGGCAGTCCTCGCTTGTGTAGAACACCGAGTTGGCCGCCCCCAGCCGCGCCGCCGGCTGCCAGCCCACAGGCAGCTCGGGTGCCCGCAGGTCCGCCTGGGTAACAGCCAGATGGTCGTCGGTCACGCCTGGGCGGGCGTAGTGATATCCGATGCGGGCATATGAAACGCCCGGCGTCCGCTCGTGGCTGAACAGCTCCATGTAGAACCGCAGGTTCTGATGGAACGGGATCGGGTCGAGAATGTGCCAGCGATAGTTCGTAACGAAGCCTCGATTGCCCGGACCGTCGTTGCGGGGCTGGCCGCAGTAGGGATAGAGGAAGATGTCCGGCGACGACCACGAGTAGTTGAAGTAGTCCTCCGACCCGGTCCCGAAGATCGACGGCATCGGCTCGTTGTCCACGAAGATCTTCTCGTCGCCCTCGCCCCACCAGTTGCCGTAGGGCGTCGGCACCTCGTTGGGATTCAGCAGGTACGCCGTCGTGCCCACGTAAACGCCCTGGCCCTGCGCCAGTAGGAACGGCAGGTCCTGCACGTCGCGGTTTGACGCGATCAGATCGTGATCGACGCGCCACCGCGCGCGAAAGTGCATCGACCGCTCATCCCAGGTCCACGGCGTGGCAGCCACGGCGCCCATCGCTTCGACGCGCTGACCGCCCTCGTTGACCAGCTCAACCTTACACGAGCGTTCAAAGGGCATCACGAACCGGCAGACCATCGTCCCGTCGGGCTGCACGGTGAAGGGCAGTGACTGGTACGGATTGATCCCGGGCGCGGCGCCGAAGAAGTCACCCACCGGCGACTGCACCTGGCCCCACGGATAGCCATCGAAGGTCACGTGGAGGACGGTCTGCCGAAGGGCTTTGTCCATATCGGCTGCCTTCAATCGGATCATCAGTTGCTCGAGGGCCGCCGAGCCCTCGAACTCGGCCACCGTCTTCCTCTCCGACGGGGCCAGGGCCGCCTCGAACGACTTGACGCCGGCCAGCGAGTGCAGTTGGATCCGCTCGTCTGGATCGGCGAGCGCCTGGATCACGCGGCCGATCGTCTTGCGATAGGTGCGAAGGTCCTCCGGCCGGAACGTCACGACCGATGTGCCCTCGTCGTAGAGCCGTACCTGAAGCTCGTAGAAGTGAATCTGTCGGATGTTGCCCGTCCACACGATGCGAAGCCGCTTGGCGAATGGGACCGGTGCATACGAGGCGTCGCGCTGATTCACGGTCCTGCCGAAGGTCTCGACGTCGATCTCCTGAAACTCCTCGAAGCTGTTGTATGGACCGCGAAAGAAGTCGTCGGCGCTGCCCTCGTACAGCGGCGTCTCGGCATCGTCGAGGACCACGCGCATCTGCCCTGCAATGGCGGCGGTCCACACACGCACGACCGCGCCGGGGCCGGCCACGTCGGCGATCAGATACTCGCCGATCCCATCGGCGTCCGGCTCGCGGAGCACTTTCTCGAAATTCGGGATCGGCTCGCCCCCGAAGCCGTCGGAGTTGGCGAACCAACCCGGTCCGCCCGGCAGGTTGCTCCGGCGGTCAGTCGAGGAGAACTGCACCATGCGATAGGCGGGCTCCGGGAATCTCGCCAGACCGTTCATATCGACCATCTCTTCGAACAGCGTGCCGGTCGTGATCGCCGCCCGGCTGGTTTGCGGGAACCCAAGCAGTACAAACAACCCCATCAGGAAAAACAAGGATATGGTTTCGATCCTGCGTGTGCTCGTGTCCATTGTGCTTACTCCTCAACTGGGATACCTTTCGTTGACTTGCCAATTCCGCCGGTGACCGACCCGTTGCAGAGACCGGACCAACGGCGGGAGGTGGCCGGCCAGGCCGACACGGTCGTCCTGGACGATGAGCAGCCCATCGACGCCATCGATGGCCCCGATGCGTTCGAGGGCCGCGTCCATGTCCCCAACGGTCCGGATCACGTTGGCGGCCTGTGTGGCGACCGCATCGGCCAGGGCCGCGTCCCTGGCCACCACCGTCGCCAGATCGCACCGGCCCAGGCTCATCGAATGGCCCATCCTGCCCGACGACGAACAGATCGCCACAGGCATATCCGTCGGTTGCAGGGAGAAGGCCAGACGATTGGCGGGCTTGCCCATCCCAGCGTGCAGGCCGACGGCAACGGGCTCGGCGGCCTGCAAGTAGATGTCGCCGCCATTGTCCACGATCGCCTCGGCGGCGCCGGCCTTCAGGCCCGCCTCGGCCGCCCACTGCGCCATGGCGCCGGCGACGGCGGCCATCGGCCCGACGCCCACCGCGCGGCCCGCCCGCACCATGCGTCGGGCGATTTCCGGCGCGTCGGGCAGTAGCTCGACTGGCTCGAACGAACTGCCGAACGCCGGATGGCGACGGATGTAGTCCTCCAGAAGCCGACGCTGCCGCACGATCGCATGAGCGACCGCATCAAACGCCTCACAGCAGATGCGAAAGACCGCCTCGCGATACGCAAACGTTCGATAGATTCGGTTGCGAACCATCGTGTCTCAAATCCAAGTGCAAGAGTCAAAATGACACATCAAAATCCAAAGAGAGGCATCGCGAAGCGATTCCACAGTCTTGAACCTTGATTCTGGATATTGGATCTATCTTTCAGAACGCCGACGCGCACGCCCCGAACGGGCACACGCGAATGCACGCAAGGCACTCGATGCACTCGGCCTCGTCGTAAACCACTTCGCCCGTCGCCTGGTTCGGAATGTGTAGCGCCTTCGTCGGGCAGTGGGCCACGCACTGGCCGCAGTGGGTGCATCGCTCTTCATCGCGCGTAACGCCTTTGCCGGTGTGGTTGATCGTGACGTTGAACGTCCGAACGAACGCCAGGCCCTTGTCGATGTCGGCCGGCGTGCCGGTCACATCCAGAACCAGGTAGCCCTCTTCCTCGGGCGTGACCTTGGCGCGATACACGTTGACGACGAGATTGTAGTCCTTGACCAGGTGGTAAATGATCGGCTTTTCGCATTCGCACTTCGGGAAGTACAGCATCAGTTTATGGGTCACGGTCTGGCTCATGATGCCTTCTCCCGGATCACAAGGGGCTTCATCGTCATGTCTCTCGGCAGCTTCGCCATCGGCTCGGCCAGCAGAAACTCTCCCCTGCGGATCTCGTCGGCGAGCAGATGGGCGATCTCCAGCGCTCTGTAATACGACGACAGCGACCCGACGGCGATGGTCTTGCCGTCGATCTCGATCTCGCCGCGGCGCAACTGCTCGTAGCTGACCTTGGCGATCACCTTGCCCGTCTTCTGCGGATAATCGTTGCCATAGTCAATCACCGGGGCGAGGATGTCGCGGTCGCGCACGCATGTTCGCTTGAGAATCTGCTCGTCGAGGATAGGGATGGGAATCCCAACGCCCAGGGCCAGCGAGATTCCGTAGCCCCGAAGGCTCGCACCGCGCACGAACGCCCGCTTCATCTGTTTCATGTCGCCGGTCAGCGCCAGCGTTCCGGCCCCTTCGGTCGGCACGCCGTCTGGCGTTCGTTCGCACGCACCGGCGTGCTGCGTCCCTTCTGCGTAGACGTGGCCCTGCGCCCCGGCCAGCCAAACCTTCGTCCCGACGCCAATCGTCTCGTAATACGGGTCGTTGAGCAGAGGCGACAACTGCCCGGCCGAGCAATACGTCGCGTTCTTGCGATTCGGTTCCAGCGTCCCCATGTAGGTGTAGATCGTCCGGTCCGAGTCGTTGATCGCCACGTTGTAGTTCTGATAGCAGTTGCGCGGGTTGACCATGATCGCCTGATTCAGGTCGCCAATCGTGAAATAGGTGCGGATCTCGCGCCGCGGATAATCGTCGGTCCCGTAGGACAGGGCGAACAATTGCAGCGTCTTGCCCGCGACGAGGTCCTCGATCACGTGGCCGCCACCGTAACGAAACTCACCCGGCGGATACATGTTCGCCGGATCGCCGTGACGCAGTTGCGTCGCGCCGAGATAGACATCGACGGCAGCGATGCCGGTGTAGACCAGCACGTCTTCGATCCATGCCTCAGACATGCGAATCTTCGGCGCCGAATGCCCGAAGTTCAGAAAGCAGCCCGACGAGCACATCGGGCCGAACGTCGCGGTGGTCACGACGTCCACCTCCTCAGCGGCCGCTTTCAGGCCCGTTTTGTCCACATAGTCCATGATCTCCTCGGCCGTCAGCACCACCGCTTTGCCCGACTCGATCCGCTTGTTGATCTGTTCGTATGTCTTCATCGCTTGCCCCAATACAGAGACGCCACGTCTCCCAGACACCCCGCACGCGACAAGCCACGCATCTTCGCAGCCCAGAAAAGCGATCGCGCCACCCATTCTCTCACGGCGTCCCGTAGAAACACTTCAGTATGCAACCCAATCAGGATCTTGTCAATATTCTGCAATACCTCTTGATTTCTCGGAATATGGCGGTACAATGAGTATCAGCATGGCTTATTTGAACCTTCAACTACATCAGAACGGGTGGCGGTACGTCGGTTCTTTCTCCCCATTGCAGTTGCCGTCCGTTGGGTCCCAATCGCCCTCTGTGAGTCGAGCGATTCTCGATCCCATCGAGAGACTGGGCGGAATGACACATTGGGCCCGAACACAGAATTGCGAACCGTAAACGCCCCGTTGTCAAATGCCACCGGATGCGACACAGCATCGGCACGTGTGATCTTTCGACGAAAGGAACGATATAGAGATGTCTATTCTTAGCCCAAGACAAATAGAAATCGCCAAACGAATCGGCGGCAGCGATGCGCTCGCTCGCTGGTCCGACTGGCGCTGGCAGCACCGCCATACGGTCAAGAGTCTTGCCGATTTTCAACAACTCACCGGGATCGTGTTCACCGAAGCCGAGAAGCAGGAGCTGGAAGAAACGATCGCGCATTTTCCGATGTCGATCACGCCGTACTATCTGTCGCTCGTCGATCCGGATGACTGTCGTAACGATCCCGTCTTCCGACAGGCGTTCCCGTCGCCGTCGGAGCTGGTGACGTATCCGTGGGACATGAGCGATCCGCTGGCCGAGGACACCGACAGCCCTGCGCCGCAGATTACGCATCGGTACCCCGACCGCGTGCTGTTTCACATCAGCAACGTCTGCGCGATGTACTGTCGGCATTGCACGCGCAAGCGCAAGGTCGGCGACATCGATTACGTTCCCGACCGAGCCACACTTCTCGAGGGATTGGAGTACATCCGGAGCCATCCGCAGATCCGCGACGTGCTTCTTTCCGGCGGCGATCCGTTTATGCTGTCGGACCAATATCTGGACTGGATCCTCACGGAACTGGGCCGGATCCCGCACGTTGAGCTGATTCGAATCGGCACGCGCACGCCGGTGGTGCTGCCCCACCGCATCACCGACGATCTCGTGACCATGCTGCGAAGACATCACCCGGTCTGGGTCAACACGCACTTCAATCACCCGCGCGAGGTCACAACCTCGGCCCGGACCGCACTGGCCCGCATGGCGGACGTCGGCATTCCCCTGGGCAATCAGACGGTACTCCTGGCCGGCGTCAATGACTGCCCACGCATCATGAAACGCCTCGTGCACAAGCTGGTGCAGAACCGCGTCCGACCGTATTACCTCTATCAGTGCGATCTGTCGGAAGGGCTCACGCATTTCCGCACCCCCGTCGGCAAAGGGATCGAGATCATCGAGAGCCTCATCGGGCACACCACCGGCTTCGCGGTGCCGACTTACGTCATTGATGCGCCCGGCGGCGGAGGCAAGATCCCCGTGATGCCGAACTACCTGATCTCGTGGTCCACCAACAAGGTCATCCTGCGGAATTTCGAGGGCGTGATCACCACGTACAAAGAGCCCGACTCCTATGAGCCGATCTTCTGCGACCGCAAGTGCGACCAGTGTAGCCTCCAGCTCAAGCTCGACAACGCCGAAGAGTGCAACGTGACGGGCATCGCCCAACTGATCTCGGACGCGGACGAACGCATCACGCTGGTGCCCGAGCTGCTCGAACGGATGGAACGCCGCGACGAGGAACTCCAGGGCAGCGGCGAGGAACTCCAGAGCACATGACCTGGCTCGATTACGTCATCTTCGTCCTCTACTTCGCGGGCGTGCTCGGGATCGGGCTGTACTTCTTTCGCCGCAACGAGAGCCGTGATGACTACTACGTCGGTGGCCGACGCATCTCGGCCTGGAACGTCGGCCTGTCGATCGTCGCAACCGACGTCGGCGGCGGGTTCTCCATCGGGCTGGGCGGGCTGGGCTTTGCCATCGGCCTGGCCGGGAGTTGGCTGCTGTTCACCGGGCTGGTCGGGGCTTGGCTCTGCGCGGTGCTCGTGGTCCCGCGCGTCAAGACGCTCGACGTCAAGCACGGGCTGTTGACCTACCCGGACTTCCTGCGTCTGCGCTATGGCAAGTTGGTTGCTGCCGTGGCGGCACTGATCTCCGGGATCGGGTACCTGGGCTTCAGCGGCGCCCAGATCCTGGCCGGAGCAAAACTCGCGGCCGGCAGCGTCTTTCCCGACATCACCTGGGCCGACCCGCTGAAGTTCTCACTGTATCTGATGGCCGCCGTGATCCTGATCTACACCGTACTTGGCGGGATCAAGGCCGTGATCTATACGGACACGCTGCAGTGGATCATCCTTCTGGGGGGTCTGACGTTCTTCGGACTGCCGTTCGCGTATGTCAAAGTGGGGGGCTGGGCCGGTATGGCCGAGGCGCTGCCCGACGGCTATTTTCGATTGACCAACGTCTCGCCCGCCCAGATCGTCAACTGGTTTGTAACAATCATTCCGATCTGGTTCATCGCCATGACGTTGTACCAGCGGATCTACGCCTGCCGAAACGTCAAGGACGCCAAACGGGCCTTCTTCTTCGCCGGTCTGCTGGAATATCCGCTGATGGCGTTTCTGGGCGTCGCCCTGGGCATGATGGCTCGTGTGGTGTTCCCGGGGGCCGAGGCGGAAATGGCGATGCCGATGCTCTTGCGCGAGGCGCTACCGATGGGCGTTACAGGCATCGTCATCGCGGCATACTTCTCGGCCATCATGTCCACGGCCGACAGTTGTCTGATCGCCTCGTCGGCTAACTGGGTCAACGACGTCGTCGGCCAACTCGGCGTGCGGCTCTCGACCCGCGCATTCATGAGGCTCAGCCAGGTCGTCACGCTCGTCGTCGGGATTCTCGCTCTGCTGCTGGCCGGCGCCTTCGACACGGTGCTGGGCCTGATCCTGAACGCCTATGCGTTCATGGTCTCAGGCCTGCTGGTCCCGACGCTTGGCGCCTACTTCTGGAAGCGCAGCCGGCCCCAGGCCGCACTGATCAGCATGTTGGGCGGGGGCGGCCTGACGCTGTACCTGACATTCAAGCAGACGAGCCTGCCTTGGGGACTCGATCCGAGCCTGTTCGGCATCACCCTGTCGCTCGTTCTGTTCATCGGAGTCTCGCTGCTGCCCGCCCGGAGAACCGCCCATGCCTGATGTCATCGAGAAACTGGGCCGCAGCCTGGTCCAGCACGGCCCCGACAGCGACCGCATCTATCTCATGAAGCTGGCCCCCGCCGATGCGCCCGCGATCGTCGAGCGCATCGAGCGCCTGGCCGAAACTCGAGATTACGGCAAGCTGTTCTGCAAAGTCCCTGCGCCGTGGCGTGAGCCGTTCGTGCAGGCCGGCTATCAGGAAGAAGCGCGCATCCCGAACTTCTACGCAGGCCGAATCGACGTCGCCTTCATGTCGCGATTCCGAAAGCCCGAGCGCGCGACGATGCCGGCCGAACAGAGGGCCGCCGTCGATAGCGTCCTCGAACTGGCCCTGGCCAGACGTCGCGACGCAGAGAGTCGGCCCACGACGGAGACGCGCCGCCTGCTCGAAGACGACACACCTCTCCTGGCGGACCTCTACCGCTCGGTGTTCCCATCGTATCCGTTTCCAATCTTCGACACCGACTACCTTCGCCGCACGATGGCCACGCATATCCGCTACTACGGCGCATTCGACGGCGATCGTCTGGTCGCCGCCGCCTCGGCGGAGACCGATCCGGAGGGCCGCAATGCCGAAATGACGGATTTCGCCACCGCCCCCGAACACCGCAAGAAGGGCCTGGCGGCGGCCCTTCTGCTGGCGATGGAATCGGACATGAAGGACACCGGCTTGCTCACTCTGTATACCATCGCGCGGGCCGTCTCGGCGGGGATGAACATCACGTTCGCTCGCTGCGGCTACACATTCAGCGGCACCCTCGTCAACAACACGCAGATCTCCGGCAGAATCGAGTCCATGAACGTTTGGTACAAGAATCTCACAACACCGCAGTAGCCGTGGACGAACTGCCTCGTTATACTCACCGCCGGTGTATGTGAACGAGCCTCCTCCGAAACAGGCATGGATAGAGATTTGCGCGTTTCTTTTTCGCTGTGGGCAGATGCATTCCGTTCTGAACAACGACGAAGCAATCGAACAGATCGCCGATCTGCTGGTAGGAAGTCGGAGTGTCCTGTTCATCACGGGAGCGGGGATCTCCGCTGACTCAGGCCTGCCGACGTATCGCGGGATCGGCGGGCTCTACAACGTCAATACGACCGAAGACGGCATGCCCATCGAGCGGGCGCTCTCCGGCGAGACCATGGCCAGGCGCCCGGAACTGACGTGGAAATACCTCGGCCAGATCGAGAAGACCTGCCGTGGCGCCCGGCCCAATCGGGGCCACGAAGTGATCGCCCAGATGCAGGATCATTTCGAGCCGCTCTGGGTCCTGACGCAGAACGTCGATGGGCTGCACAAAGCCGCCGGGGTGCGCAACGTCATCGATATCCACGGCGATCTGCACCACCTGCTCTGCACGCGATGCACGTACCGATGCACCGTCGTCGACTATAGCGAGCTGTCCTTGCCGCCGCGATGCCCCGACTGCGGCGCGATCGTGCGGCCGGACGTCGTCCTCTTCGGCGAGTTGCTGGACACTGAGAAAGTCGAGCGGCTCTTTACCGAGCTGAACAAGGGTTTCGACATCGTCTTCTCCGTGGGCACGAGCAGCGTCTTTCCGTACATTGCCGAGCCGGTCCGCTTTGCCGCCCAGTTGCGCTCGGCGACCGTCGAGATCAATCCGGACGTCAGCCGGGTGACCCATCTGGTCGATATCCGACTCGCCATGCGAGCCACGCCCGCGCTCGACGCCGTCTGGAGGCGCTACCTGGATGCCAAGTGACGATCTGAGGGCCAGACTTCTCGAATGCCTGGGCGGGCCGTGGCCGGACCCCTGTGAGCTGCGCCCGATCATCCGGCAGACCATCGGCAAGAGAGGCTATCGCATCGAGTCCGTGACGTATGAGGTCGAGCCGGGCGATCGCGTGCCCGCTCTGCTTCTGGTGCCCGATGGCGTCGATGCCGACTGCCCTGCCCCGGCGGTGCTGGTCTGCCATCAGCACAACGGCCAATGGCACTTGGGCAAAAGCGAGCCGGCGGGACTGGCGGGCGATCGGATGCACCACACGGGCGTCTCACTCGCCAAAGAGGGGTACGTCGTTCTCTGTCCCGATGCGTTGTGCTTCGAGGAGAGGCAAAACGACCGACTTCGGGGCGGGGACTTCGAGCGGTTCGAATTCCTCCGCTACGTTGTGGCCGGCAAGTCGATGGCCTGGAAGAACATTCTCGACATGCGTCGAGCGGTGGACTATCTCTGCTGCCGGCCCGAAGTGAAGGCCGACCGCATCGGCTGCTACGGCCACTCGATGGGCGCGACCCACACCTGGCTCGTCGGGCCGTGGGAGCCGAGACTGGCGTGCTTGGTGGCCAACTGCTGCCTGCCCACGTACGCGGCCATTCATCGCACACACCTCCTGCACTGCTTCCCGAACTTCATCCCCGGCTGGCTCCAATATGGCGACACCCCCGACATCGCCGCCATGATCGCCCCGCGCCCGCTGCACATGAACTTCGGCGAGCTTGACGACGGCAGCCCCATCGACGAGGTCCGCCAGGGCATCGAGACCATCGCCCGGGCCTATGACCGAGCCGGAGCATCGAAGCATTTCACCCACTACATCGAACCCGGCGCCGGCCATGTTCTCTCGGACGAAATGTGGCGCCGAACCCGCGACTGGTTTCGTACCCACTTGCTCGCCAAACAAAGACGGCCTTGACAACCAATCCGCCATTCTGTAATGAAGGTGTGAAACTCCTGTGGTTTTCTGGAGCATGGCACATGCGGAATTAGACAAATAACCCCGAGCCGTAGTTCAATCAGCCCACTGTAGGTCGTGCGTCCTCGCACGACGCATCCCGGTGATGCTGTCCCATTGCCACACCATTGGGAACGAGGCCATGAGCCGGTTATTTGTCCGATTCCATCATGTAACGTTCGCGTATCCATCCGCCGCTGCACCCCTGTTTTGCGGTCTTTCGCTGCATCTTCCATGTGGCTTCTCCGGCGTCGTCGGGGCCAACGGCGCGGGAAAGACCACCCTCTTGAGACTGGCCACGCGGCACCTGACAGCCGATGCAGGAACGATCGAGACGCCGCAGCGGACCGTCTACTGCCCGCAGCGGACCGACGATGTGCCCGACCGATTCGAGCAGTTGCTCGCCGCGCAGACGAAGTCTGCGTGGAGCATTCGGGAGATGCTGCGCATCCAGTCGGACTGGCTGAATCGGTGGGCGACGCTTTCGCACGGCGAGCGCAAGCGCGCACAGATCGCCACGGCCCTGTGGCTCGAACCGGATGTGCTCGCCGTCGACGAGCCGACCAACCATCTCGATACGCCCGCGCGGCAGATCGTCGGCGCAGCGCTACGGTCGTTTCGCGGCGTGGGGCTTCTGGTCAGTCACGATAGGGAGTTGCTCGACTCGCTGTGCACGCAGTGTGTCTTCATCGACCCGCCGGACGTGACGGTCCGGCCCGGCGGTGTCACGAAGGGCGCCGAGGCCGCCAAACTCGAACGGCAGACGGCGCAAAGGCAACATGAACAGGACAAGCGCGCATACGAGAAGGTCCGACGGGAGGCGATCCGTCGGGAGGGACTGGCCAGGCAGGCCCGGAGCCGGCGCTCGAAGCGACACCTGGCGATCAAGGACCACGATGCGCGGGAGAAGAAGGATCGCGCCCGCGTCAGCGGCAAGGACGGCGTCGGCGGCAAGCTCCGGCGGCAGCTTCGCGGGCAACTCGCGCACGCGCAGGAGAAATCGCAGACCACGCGAGTCAGGAAGCAATATGAGATTGGCATCTGGCTGCCCGGCTCGACGTCGAAGCGAAACACGCTGCTGGAACTGCCGGCCGGCTCGCTCGTTCTGGGCGAGCATCGACAGCTTGCATACCCGGACCTGACGATCCGCCCAACGGACCGCATCGCGCTGACCGGCGTCAACGGGTCGGGCAAGAGCACACTGGTGCGACATCTGTTGGACAAACTGGAGGTCCCGCCGGAGCAACTGACCTATGTGCCGCAGGAGATCGACGCAGGCCGATCGCGCGACATGCTGGACCAAGTCAGGCTGTTGGCCAAGGACCGGCTCGGTCACCTGATGACCATCGTCAGCCGGCTCGGCTCGCGGCCCGACCGCCTGCTCGCCAGCGAACAACCCAGCCCGGGCGAGACCCGCAAGCTTCTGCTGGCGTTGGGCATGCTCGGCGCGCCGCACATCATCCTCATGGACGAGCCGACCAACCATATGGACCTGCCCTCCATCGAAGCGCTGGAGGCCGCCCTGGCCGACTGCCCCTGCGCCCTGCTGCTGGTCAGTCACGATCGGAGATTCCTCAAACCACTGACCCGTGCGATTTGGCACATCGACGCGAATCCTGGCCGCCCGGACACGTTCACCCTCGGCATGCGATGATACGCAACCTGTCGCGCCGGCGGGGGTTGCAAAACGGGGACGTTCGGCTATGATGGCCGCCGTGTGAAGATGCTTTGCTGCATGTTGGCTCCCTGTTTGAGGTGCGTTTGGAAAGCTCATCGAAGACCTATGTCCCGCTGACCCGGATCCAGAAGCTGATCGGCCGACGGATGCTGGACTCCAAGCGCACCAAGCCCTGCTTCTACCTCGAACGCAAGGCCGACGTCACGGAGCTGCTGGCCCGCCGTCACCGCCTCAGCAAAGCCCTCGGGGTCAAGATCACCAGCAACACCTTCCTCATCCACGCCCTGGCCCTGGCAGCCCGGCGGTATCCGCTTGTTCTCGGCCGATCGGACGACAGCGGCGCCGCGATCTGCGTTCCCGACGAGATCAACGTGGGGTTTGCCGTCAACAGCCCGCAGGGACTGGTCGTACCTGTCATCCGACACGCCGACCGCAAGACGCTGGGCGAGATCGCCGACGAAGAGCGCGTTCTGACGCAAAGCGCGCGGAGCAACAAGCTAACCCTGGAACAGATCGAGGGCGAGACGATCGCGATGAGCAATCTCGGCGCCTACGACATCGACACGTTTCTCGGCATCGTGCCGCCGGCCGCCAGCACGATCCTGGCCGTGGGCAAGGTGCTGCGCGTGGCCGTCCCGATCGACGGCCGCTGCGAGGCCCGCAAGCAGATGAGCCTGTCGCTGGCGGCCGATCATAGAGTCATTGACGGCGCTTACGCCGCGAGGTTCCTGAACCTGATCGCAGAACAGTTGAACGATCCCGAACGCTTACAGCAGGAGGACCCACAATGAACAGCCGCATTGCAGTCATCGGTTGCAGCCTGCTCGTCATGCTGCTCGCTATGTCACCCGCTGCGTGCATCGCAGCCGACCCTTCGGTCGAGGTGCTCTGGCCGGCCGGCGCGCCGGGGGCCAGGGGCAACGCGGACGGCGACGTCCCGAAACTGACGATCTACCTGCCTGACAAAGACAAGGCCACTGGCGCGGCCATCGTGATCTGTCCGGGCGGCGGCTACGGCCACCTGGCGATGGACCACGAGGGGCACCAGATCGCTCAGTGGCTCAACTCGTTCGGCGTCGCCGGCTTCATCCTGCAATACCGCCATCGCAATAGCGGCGCCGGTTACGGCCACCCCGCCCCGCTCCAGGACGTCCAGCGGGCCGTCCGCGCGGTACGCAGCGGCGCGAATGGCTGGGGCGTGAAACCCGACCGCATTGGCGTTCTCGGCTTCTCGGCCGGCGGCCATCTGGCCTCGACCGCGGTGACCCACTTCGACGAGAAGGTCTACGACTCGCGCGACGAAATCGACCAAGCCAGCGCCCGACCCGACTTCGGCGTGCTGATCTACCCGGTGATCTCCTTCGTCGAGCCCTTCACCCATGTCGGCTCGCGGAAGAACCTGCTGGGTGCCGATGCCAGCCGGGAAATGATGGAGAAATTCTCCAGCGAACGACAGGTGACCGCGCAGACCCCGCCGTGCTTCCTGATCCACACGTGGGAAGACACGGGCGTGCCGGCCGAAAACAGCATCTACTTCTACCTCGCCATGCGAAGGGCCAAGGCGCCCGCCGAGATGCACCTGTTCGCCAAAGGCCCGCACGGCTTCGGGCTGGGCCAGAAGATCGAGGGCACCTCCACCTGGCCCATGCTGTGCCAGAACTGGATGAAGGTCTCCGGATTCCTGGGACAATAGACAGGCCGCAGGATGGAGGCGGGCGCGTCTGCCTTCAGCCTTGGGGCGGGGTCGGGGTTACGGAAGGCGGTCGGGGCTGCCAGACTCGGGCGGAGCCGATTCGTTCGGGGCGTCGTCGTCGGCCTGCGATTCCTGCGACCGGCGGGACGGGGGGATGGGATAGCTCTTCAACGGAGGTGGACTGTACCGCCGCGGTACCGGGGGATAGACCTCCCGAATTTCGATCGGCGCCGATCCGGAGCCCTCGTCCGACGCCTCGGCCTCGATTTGGCGTTCGTCCTGAACCGACGGCTCGGCTTGGTCCTCATCCACGGGTGGCAGCGGCAAGTCCGACGGATTTGGGGACGGAGCCGCTGATGGCGGCGTCTCATGACCACCGCCCGACCAGGACTGAAGCTCCGACTCGACGATGGATTCGACGTCGTCGGCAGGGTCTGAGTCGCGGTCAAAAGAAGGCAACTCGTCGGGATCCCCAAGGAGATCGTCGATCTCTTCGCAGGTCACTCCGGCCTCAGATCCAGCGGGCGCCGCTTCAGGTCCCCACTCGACGCGCGCGGTTTCCGCCGGGGTAACCTGGGCATCAGGCATAACCTCGGGCGCGAATTCCTGTGCGGGTTCAGACTCCACATCGAGTGCTGCCTCGGACTGGACGCCGAGGAAGAACTGCGCCACGCGCCGGTAGTCCTCGGCGCCGTTGCAGGTGGGGTCGTACTCGAAGATCGTCTTGCCGTAGCTCGGCGCCTCGGCCAGCTTGATATTCCGCCGGATGAACGTGGGCACCAGCCTGGCGTCGGCCCACGCGCAGGCCGAGCCGCGTGCGTTCTCCAGGAACCGCTCGATGTCCGCCCGCACCTCGTTCGGCAGCGAGGCCCGCGTGTCGAACATGCACAGCAGCACGCCGCTGACCTTCAGTTCGCGATTGATCCGCTTGTTCACCAGATCGACCGTCTGGAGCAGCTTGCCGAAACCCTGAAGCGCCAAGAAGTGAGGCTGAAGCGGGATCAACACCTCCTGCGAGGCCGCCAGCGCGTTGAGCGAGAGCAACCCCAGCGACGGGGCGCAGTCGATCAAGCAGAAGTCGAACCGATCCTGGGCCGACTGCATCGCCTCACGAAGGATGATCTCGCGGCCGACCACACTGACCAACTCCGTCTCGGCGCCGACGAGATTGATGTTGGCGCCCATGAGCCAGAGATTGGAGCGGACCATCATCAGACTCTGCTCGAAGTCGGCCGACTGCGTCAGCACTTCGTACGAGCCGGGCTGGACCGTCTGAGGCTCGACCCCGAAATGAATCGTCAGGTGTGCCTGCGGGTCAAGATCAATGACGGCCACTCTCTGGCCGAGGGCCGCGAGTGCGGCGGCGATGTTAACCGTCGTGGTCGTCTTGCCGACCCCGCCTTTCTGGTTTAGCACTGCAATCGTTCTCAACCTGTCGACCTCGATTTGTCTTCCATGCAATGCAGGTTCGTGTTGAGCTTCTTCAGAATGGCGTCGAGGACGCCGTTGACAAATGGGCCCGATTTCTCCGTGCTGAACCGCTTGGCCAGTTCGATCGCCTCGTTGATGACCACCTTCGGGGGGATGTCGCCGCAGCACTTCAATTGGTAGACCGCCAGACGCAGGATGCTCCGGTCCACCGGCGACAGGCGGGAGAACTGCCAGCGAATGGTCGCCTCGACGATCAGCTCGTCGCAGATCTCAACGTGCTCCCACGTCCCGTGGGTCCACTCCCAACCCAGCTTGCGAGTGTGTTCGTCAGGCTCGTTGACCGTGAAGAACTCACCCATCAAACGTGGCAGTAGTTCGGCCCCCTGCACGTCCAACTGGTAGAGCGCCTGAATGGCAAGCTCTCTGGCCCGTGTTCGTTTGTCAATACGCATCCCGATGCGAGCGTCCTTGCACAAAGTGCCGTTGGCGCGACTAAATCTGCTCCATCACGTGGGCCATCTCCATGGCGGTCATCGCGGCGTTGGCGCCGGCGTTGCCCATTTTCGTGCCCGCCCGCTCCACCGCCTGTTCGAGCGTCTCGCACGTCAGCACGCCGAAGACAGTCGGGACACCCGTGTCATAGTTGATCTGCCCGATGCCTCGAACGACCTGCTGGAACACCGCTTCGTAATGGCCGGTCTGGCCCCGAATGACGGCGCCCAAGCAGATCACGGCGGCGAACTTGCCGCTGTCGGCCAGCTTCTTGGCCGCGACGGGAACCTCGCAGGCGCCCGGAACCCAAACCACCGAAATCTGCTCGTCGGCCGCCCCGTGACGTTGGAGGCAATCGATCGCCCCGCCGAGCAGCTTCGATGTGATGAACTCGTTGAACCGGCTGACGACGATGCCATACTTGCCCTTGCCGGCGGCGAGCTGGCCTTTGATTTCCTGAATCATGATCTGGACTCTCCACGCCTTCGGCCGGTCAAGCCGACCGATTCTGCAAAACGGACCCGTTCCGCCTTGTCATTCTACCAGATTCATTATAGGGCGCCCACCGTCGCGTTTCCACAAAAACCCAATCGCATCGCCCCGCTGCCACTGGAAGATTCGCAAGACCTTGCCCACAAGGGCTTTACATGAGGAGCGATTTGGCCCGGCGCCGCTTGGCGTCGGCGCAAAGCGATGGCGGCACCATCGCTTCGGTGCCGCCCGATAAGAAACGCCTTAACTTCACTGTCGCGTCGATCAACGGCCCGTGATCTGAATGCGTTTGGGCTTGGCCTCTTCGGGCTTGTTGATGCGGACGGTCAGTACGCCCGCGTTCATCTCGGCGCTGATGTGGCCGGCATCGACGTCGTTGGGCAGCGTGAACTCGCGCCGATAGTCGCCGATCCGCGTCTCGCGGTAGGCGGGCGTTCCGGATTCCTCCGGCTCGACCTTGCCGGTGACGGTCAGCGTCCCCTTGTCCACCGTGATGTCGGCGCTGTCCTTCTTGACGCCCGGCATGTCGTATCGCAGGACCAGACCGTCCGGCGTCTCACTGATGTCGACCGGGGGCACGAAATACGGTTGCGTCTGCTCTTCTCTTCGCGTCACAGCCGCCTGCTGCGGCCGGGTGATCTCTTGCTGGTTCCTTGCCATGGTTCTCAACCTCCCATCTAACGATAACGCTCTTGTCGTCGCCGTTGGGCTGTCTCACGATGCAATCTTGATCTTCTTGGCCTTTGCCTCTTCGGCCTTCTCCATGCACACACGCAATACGCCGTCGCGGTACTCGGCCTTGACCGAGTCCATCTCGACCGGGGCCGGCAATGTCACGGTCCGCGTGAACGTTCCCATCGGCCGCTCGCGCCGATAGTAGCGCTCCTGCTCGGACTCCTCGGCTTTGCGCTCGCCCTTGAGCGTCAGCGAGTCGCCCATCACGGTCAACTCGATGTCGTCGATCTTCATCCCCGGCGCCTCGGCCGTCAGCACCAGCGCCTGGCCCTGGTCGTACACGTTGATCGCCGGGAAGGTGCCGCGCGGCACGCTTCGAAGACTCAACGGACGACCCACCGCATTGAGGATGCGATCCATCTCTTCCAGCGTCTTGCCCACGTCAAAGAATGGTGACCAGTTTTCGAACCACATTGTCAGTACCTCCAATGATCTCGACCACACTTCCACACGGCGGCATCCATGCCTGCATGCCTTTTCCACTCTGCCATCCATCGTGGCAAACCCCGTGCCAGAAAGCGGAAGCAATGCATAAGCAACTTATAAACAACGCGTTAGAATCGTCATATCCACGCATATCGACTCGGTCCATCCTGCCATTCTTGCAGCAATCCATGCGTCTCCTCGCCAATCCTGCAGGCGATCTGCACGTGGCCCTTCCACGGTTATGAGACGGAGGGGACCGGGATGGGCGCAAAAGCGGGCGGCGGGGGCGATACAGCCGGAGACGGAGCGAGGAAGACTCCGGTAAGATCAATTGAATGAAGGACTTAAGCACGTAGAGTGGGCGGCAGGGTGGGCAGGTGAAAAGCATTGAGGCAGCGTGGGAAAATGCGTTAAGGGCGCCCCGGTCGATGGGCGATAGAGGCAGGTGTAGTGATGTCGTACCCTGGAAACGCTGGAGGTGTGCCACAACGATGTTGTTCGACGACATGGAGTTTGGGACCTACGACCGCGCGGAGCGCAACGCCCGCAAGGCCTATGAACTATACGAGGACGGGCACATGACCCAAGCCCTCGTGGAACTGGACCTGGCCCTGGAAGTCAACCCGGCCAACAGCGCCTGGCACTTCAACAAGGGTCTGACGCTCGATTCGATCAACCGGTTCAGCGAAGCGATCGCTGAATACGAGGCGGCGCTGGAACTGAGCCCCGGCGACCTGGAGATCCTCAACTCGCTGGCCGTCGATTACACCCGCACCGGCCAATACGACCGGGCGATCGCAACGTTCGAGTACATCCAGTCGCTCGATTCGCACTTCGAGCCGTGTTACTGCAACCGCATCATCACCTACACCGAGATGAGCTTGCACGACCTGGCCGAGCAGATGTTCTATCTGGCCCAGCAGATCGAGCCCGACTGCGCCCTGTGCTATTACAACATCGGCAACAGCCTCTTCGCACGCGGCCAGTACAAGCGGGCCATTCAGTGCTGGCTCCGGACCGCCGAGCTCGAACCGAGCCATCCGCAGATTCACTATCGCATCGCCCAGGCCTATTGGTCCCACGGCGATCCGGTCGAGGCACGCGAACATTTTCTCACCGAGCTGCGCAGCAATCCAGGCGACGTCGAGGTCATCATGGACTTCGCGCTGTTTCTTCTGGACCTCGGCGACATCGATTCGTCGCGCGAGAAGCTCCGTCGCATTCTCGAACTCGATCCGGACTTCGCCCCGGCGATGTTCTACCTGGGAGAGATCGCCTTCGATCAGGGCGACCTGCCTCGCGCCGAGCGTCGGTTCCAACAGGCCCTCGACCGCGATTCGAGTCTGCCCGGCCCGCACTATCGAATGGCCCAGTGCGCGCTGGCCAACGGACGCCCGAAGGAGGCCCGCGCTTGCCTGCTGGCCGAGCTGGAACTCGACATCGACGACGCGGGCACGCTGATCTCGATGGGCTCGATGTTCCTGACCCTCGGTGACAGTGACAACGCCATCGGCTGCCTGCTGCGCGCGACCAACCTGGACATGGCCAACGCCGATGCCCACTACTATCTTGGCATCGCCACCGCGAACAAGGGGCACCTGAACGATGCGGCGCAGTTCTTCGCCCACGCCCTTGACCTGGACGCCGAACATCTCGGCGCACTACGCGATTCGGCCTTCACGTACGTCGCCGCCGGCCAGATGGACAAGGCGGCCGAGCGCATCAGGCGAGCCCGGACCCTGCTGCCCTCCGACAGCCGGCTTCGTACGCTCGATTACAGTCTCCGCCTGATCCGTCTGACCCGCCGCACTACCGACGCACTCCGCAAGCTCGACCCGCGCCGGCTCCTGAGGCGCAGCCGCTAACGCACACCCGGCGGCTCGCGTCGGACAGTCCATTCCACGATTTCCCGATCCATGTGGGAACTTTCGCTGGTCTCCATTCGACTTTAGAATGGACGCACAGGCATGGCACGCACGCTCCCAACAGAGTTCAGTCGGTTCTGGAGACAGACCTGCGGCAAGGTCAGGGCGTACATGTTCTGCGCGTCCAACAGCGCCAGTGATGCCGACGATCTGGCCCAGGAGTGCTACTTGCGGGCGTTTCGCAACTGGGACCGGTTCGACGGGCGGGGCAGCCGGCAGGCATGGCTGTTTGCCATCGCGCGAAACACGCAGGCCGACTGGTTCCGCAAACGAGGACGGGACGCGCGCCTGCTCGAACAGGGCCGCCTCGACGCAGGCTCAGAGGCTCCGGCGCCGGACCTCGACGACGCCGACGCGCTCTGGCAGGCCGTCAGCCGACTGACGGATGAACATCGAGAGATCGTCCATCTGAGGTTCGCCGCGGACCTGAGCTATGACCAGATCGCCCAGATGCTCTGCGTGCCGGTCGGGACGGTCCGCTCGCGGCTGCACCGCGCATTGAAGGCCATACGGGGGCAAATGGAGGAACATGAAGATGGAACGTGAGACGATCGAACGGCTCGCCATGGACCGCACGTTGGGCGAGTTGAATGAAGATGCGGCGACACTGTTCGACACCTATCTGGCCGAACACGGCGAAGCGAGGCAGTGGGCCGAACCCATGATGCACGTGTGCACGCGAACGCGCGAAGCCATCGCGCAGAAGACGCAACCGGCCGATACGGTCGCGCGGCCCTTGTCGGTCCGCCTGTCCTGGATCGACCGGCGCACACTCGCTCGCTGGGCAGCGGTGATCGCGATCGCCGCCGGTCTCGGAATTGCCATCGGACGCCGGTCCACACCATCGCCGACGCAAGAGCCGGACACCATCGTCGTCCGGACTGTTCCGCGCGAGGCCGGTCCGGAAGGCTGGCGACGGATCCTGAGCGAATCGGAGCAGGGATTCTGGCAGAGCAAGGCCGTCGCCATGCGGCAATCGCAACCACGCGAGATCCCCGCCTCGACCGAATCCGGGCCGAGCCTGTGGGATCGATACCGACAGTTCAGAAAGGAGCGGAGCCATGAAGACGTCCATCAGAAGCTATAGCCTGTTCGTTTTGTGTTGCGTCCTGACGTTGCTGGTGGGCTGTCTTCCGGAGGATTCGCTCGAGTGGTCGCGCGACGGGGCCTGGGGCTTGCTGCGTATCCAGGAGAGACTGTGGGTCGTTGACGCAACGAGCGGCGCGCTGACGCCGATCACACTCGATGGAGAGGTAGGTCCGATGCCAGACATTTCGTCCGACGGAAAGCGCCTCGCGTACGTGGAGGCACGGCTATGCTCGACGGTGGAAGCAGGCCTGAAGCTGTTTCCGGCAGATGTGGCCGAGATGATCCGCCGGGACGCGCAACGCCTGCGCAACAAGGTGCTCGCTGGCGAGGTGCTGCCGGCCGACCTGCCCGGCGGGGACGGCAGCAAGCTCGGCTCCGAGGAATCGTACCACCGCTGGGTGGTGCGTGCGATGTGCGATGATCCCAACGCCTTGCTCGTGGCCCGGCTGGGGCAGGAGAAGCTCGACGAATGTCGGCAACGTGAGATCGAATACAGCCGCCTGATCGTGGCTGATCGGACCGAGCCCGGACGGAACACGACCGTCGTGACGATGCCCACGACGATGCTTCGGCCCAGGCTTTCGCCTGACGGACGCATGGTCGCCTTCCTGATACCAACACCGCAGGATGACGACAATGCCGTCTTGATCGTCACGATGACCGATGGAAAGGCCGATGCGATCGAGGTGGCCTCCGGCGTCGCATTCGGCTACGACTGGCGGCCCGACAGCAGAGCAATTGCCTACGTCAAGCAGGATGGCGACCCGATCCTCGGCGCGGTCGAGGAGAGAGTGCTCGTCGCGGAGGACGGCGCTATCCCCACCGAGGCCACCGATGCGACGGCCGGCGCGACGGTCTCCACGCGACGGTCTGCCGGAGCGACCAGGCAGTTCGCGGGGACCCTGTTTCAGCCCTACATGAGCGTCGCATACGGGCCCGAAGGCCGCGTCCTGTTCTCCAGCGCGACAGTCACCATTCCCACGTCGGACCTGGACGAGCCCAGGAATTCGTTGTTCTGCTACGACCGTCTGACGGCTGCGGTGACCGACATCCTGCCGGCGGCCCTCCGCAGTCTGGCGAGCGAGAGCATCCACTACTTCCGCCTCTCGCCCGACGGCAGGCGTCTTCTGGTGCCGCTGGAGTCCAACCGTTTCGCCATCTGTGAATTCGGTTCAAAACAAGTGCAGTATCCTCTCAGCGTCGAGGAAGGGTTCGGAGACGACGACATACCCGACTTCCTCCCATCCTGGAAGGGCAACGACCGCGTCACGTGCCTGGTCCCCGAGACGAGTCACTTCCTGACCGGGTCCGACGGCAAACCCCACCATCGCCGAGAGATCGTCGTCATCGACACCGACGGGCAGTTGCTTGAGGTCCTCAGCAGAGACTGGCCCGATGCGGCTATCCCCAGAGCTTCGCAGACTACTGACCGATGGCGCCTCTGAGCAGGTCGATGGGTATCGAGGCGGGCAGGAGCCTCTGGGCGGCATCGATGGCAGCCTTCGCCTCCGTGGGCCGGTCCATCTGGTAGTAGATGTAGGCCATGAGTAGCTGTAGATGTGGACCGCCGTCGGCCTCGATGCGCCGGTCGAGTTCGTTGAAGTGGGCGATGAACGCATCGGGACCGCCCACGAGTTGGATCAGGTCCGTCCTTTGCAGCACACACGGCAGGTCCAGTTCGACGGCCTTGGCGACGCACAGGGCGCTGTCGAGGTACTCCCCGGCCGCCAGACAGGCGTGGCCTTTGCCCAAATGCGCTCGCACATCGTGCGGACGATAGGCCGAGGCCAAGGTAAAGGCCTCGGCGGCACGACGGTAGTCACGCCGCTGCATGAACTGCCGACCCTCCTGAAGGTGTCGCTCGAACGCCTTGGCAGACGGCGAGTCGTCGCTCAAAGGCATCGATGGTGTTGTGTGGGTCGGCGGCGCAGTGCTGCTCTGTGACGGCGCCGCATCGCGGGGCCGGTCCGAAACGAAGCTGGGGTTCGGCAGGTCCTCGCGTCGAGACGCCTGAGGGGTCGCGTGCGTCGCGGGGCGATCCGGAAGGATACTCGGTCGGTCGAAGGCTCGTGAGGTCTCGCTGATGCGCTGCATGGCCAGCAACTCATTCAGGTCCCTTCTCGCACCCACACCGGCCGTTTCGCCCGTCCGAGGCGACACGAGAGCATCGATGGATGAGTATGCGGAAGATCTCTGCGTATCGCCTCGCGCCTCGTAGAGTCGCAGACGAGGCTGTGCGGCCGCTGTCTCGAAGGGCGCCGTAGCATCATCGTGGGCCGATGCGGCATCGCCCCGTCGCCTTGTCGAATCGGACAAACCCATCGTCGCCGACAGCAGCCGGGCCGTCTCTTGGAGAAGTTCCTCCCGGCGCAATGTCTCGGAGGCCGGAGGCAATTCGCCGACCTGCATCCCCCGGCTCGCCTGGGCAGGCAATTCCGGGCGGTGCATCGGTCCAACCGGCGGGTGTTGCGCCGATGATTCGGAAGACTCTCTGCCGGTCTCGACACTGCGCTCGAGTTGTGCCACTTCGGCTTTGACACGGGCCAGCCGTTCCCGCAATTGGGCCATCTGACGATCGTAGTCCTGCCCGGTCGAAAGTCCGGCCGAAGGCGATGAACTCTGCCACCCCGTGGCGAGATCGCCGGCTGGAACGGTCAATGACCCAGCGCTGCCGGACGACAGTTGCAGGTCGGGCCCCGGTGCGTATTGGGACGCAGATTGTCCTTCGGCGTACGTCGTTGCCGGGCCGCGACCCAGGCCGCCGCCCGTTCCGGTGGCTACGGTGCCGGTCTGCGAATAGAATGGGCTGGACGCACCCAGATTGTCGCCAGGGGTCGCCGAGGGCATCGTACGCCGCAGGAACGGGTCGATTGAGGTCGAGCCCAGCGGAGCGTCGATGCTCGTCAGCGGACGGTACGGAACGGAGCCCTGGAAGTGCTTGCCGCCACCGACGTTGCCGGTGACGACCAGTGCGCTGCTGCTGTCGATGGGATTCGCTGTCGCGACCAGGCCGCCTTCGTAGCTGCTCAATGGGGTCGTGGGCGAATGGACGGCGCTGGGAGTCAGAGGAACGCCGTAGCCACCGGGACGAGTACCCGACGAAAACGACGTGACCGCGCAGACGACGATCAGCGTCGCGATCCAGGCGACGATCTTGCGACCGCGCAGCCGTCGGCCGGCATCGGTTCTTCCTGTCGATGGAGTAGCTCTCATCATGTCACCTCGACGTTGAGAACAGGCATGGCGCAAGGCGGACGCAGCGGCAGCGCGAGTCAGGGCCGCTCGTACTTGGGCCGTTCGGCCCAGCCCAGCTTCGAGGCGAGCGTCTGCCACGGGGTCCGCAACGGGTTGTTCACCACGAGGAAGCTGCTCGCCTCTCTGGCGATCCGCACAACGTCATCGACCGCCAGTGTGCGCGAGACCTGGCCATCGATCGAGACGGTCGTGCCCTCGTTGACCCGCGTGCAGCAGACCTCCACCTGGCTGCGCGCGTCGATCACGATCGGACGGAAGCTCAACGAATGGGGGCAGAGGGGCGTGATGACCATCGCCTCCATTGCGGCCGCCAGGATGGGCCCGCCGGCCGAGAGATTGTAGGCCGTCGAGCCGGTCGGGGTCGAGACGATCAGCCCGTCGCTGACACACGTGGCGACGTGCTCGCCATCCACGGCGATCTTCAGCTCGATCATCCGAAACGGCGGGCCCGATGTGATGAACACCTCGTTGACCGCCGGTGAGTGGAACTTCTCACGACCGCCCTGAGCGGCCTCGGAGACCCAACAACCCAGCAGCATCCGTCGTTCGATGGGCGCCTTGCCTGCAACAACATTGTCAAAGAATTCCTTCAGCTCGTTGACGCTGAATTCGGCAAGGTAGCCGAGCTTCCCGAGGTTGACCCCGATCACCGGCACGTGGGCCCGGCTGAGGTCGCGGGCCGCCGAGATGATGCTGCCGTCGCCGCCGAAGACGACGGCAAAATCGCTTTCGCCTAAGACATCGGCCGTACACTTCTCGATATAGCAACTGGCGACGATCTCGGCTTTGCCCCGGAGAAACCGGGTGAAATCGTCAATGGCCTCCGCGACCGGCCCTTTGGCCGGGTCACCGAAGATGACCAGTTTCGGCAGGGTCTTTCGCAAACTCATTTCTCTTTGCGTTTTCCGCCTCGGTCGTTCAGCATTTCCTTTGCCACATTGACAATATCATCGGCGGTTACGCCGACCTGCATGAGTTGCGCCCGTCGAGAATCGTGTCCGATAAAGGACCGAGGCGCCGCCAGGACGCGAACCCGGCCGATGTCGAGGCCGCGCTCGGAGGCCAGTTCGAGGACGGCCGATCCGAATCCGCACGCCGCATGGTGGTCCTCGAGCGTGATTAGGCCCTTTCTCCGCGAAAGGGCCGTCAGCAGCTTCTCGTCCACCGGCGTGGCGAACCGGGCGTTGACGACGTCAATGGCAATCCCATCATCGTGCAAAGCTTGGGCCGCTTTGAGTGCCTCAGACAAGAGCGTCCCATAACTGGCGATCGTCAGTACCGATCTGCGGCCTCGTTTGACCAGGATGCTTTTGCCCAATTCAAATGGCTTGTCCGAAGCCGCACGAACGAACTCGTCGGAGGGGATCGCGTCTTTCGGATATCGAATCACCACCGGATGCGCCTGCGCCAGGGCGAACTCCAAGGCGTGCTTCATCTCGACGGCGTCGGCCGGCGCCACGAGAATCATATTGGGCATCATCCGCATATACCCGATGTCCATCAGCCCGTGGTGCGTCGGCCCATCGGAGCCAACCAGGCCGGCGCGATCCACGCAGAACACCACCGGCAGGTTCTGCAGGGCCACCTCTTGAAAGACCTGGTCGAACCCACGCTGAAGGAAGGTCGAATAGATGCAGACCACCGGCTTCAGGCCGGTCTTGGCGATGCCCGCCGCGATATCCACCGCAGCGCTCTCGGCGATCCCCACGTCGTAGAACCGTTCGGGGTGCTTCTCGCGAAAGGCGGCCAGGCCCGTGCCGTCGCACATGGCCGACGTGATAGCCACCACGCGCTCGTCGCGGTCGCCCAGCTCGGCCAGGGCTGCGCCAAAGGCCTCCGTGAAGCTCTGCTCGGCGCTGTCCATCTCCGACTCGACGCAGTTGCCGTTGATCTTGAACGGACCGGTCGAGTGAAATCGGGTCGGCCCCTCGTCGGCCGGGTTGAAGCCCTTGCCCTTCTTGCTGTAGACGTGCAGCAAGACCGGATGGTTCACCTCCTTGAGCGCCTCGAAGAGCCGGATGAGCGATTCGATATCGTGTCCGTCGACCGGGCCGAAGTAGGGAACGTTGAGGCTCTCGAACAACTGGCTGGGCGGCAGGACCATGCGAATGCTCTTCTTGATCTTTTCGACGGCCTCTTCCATGCCCCGACCGATACCCGGAACGTGTTCAAGGATATTCCGCGTCGTTCGCCTCACGTCTTCGTAGGTATGGCTCAGGCGGAAACGCGAGAAGTACTTGGCGACGGCGCCGACCGTGGCGTCGATGGCCATGCTGTTGTCGTTGAGCACGACGAGGAGCTGACGCTTGACCAAGCCGAGATTATTGAGTCCCTCGAAAGAGGTCCCATTGACGATGCTGGCGTCGCCGACGAAGGCGACGATCTTCGGTGCAGTCGGCTCGGCCTTGTCCGTCTTGCGTCGCGCGCCGTCACCGTCGGGCTCGGTCTTTTTGACCTTCAGTTGCTCGCCCAAGGCGAGGCCGACCGCGGTGGTCACCGACGTTCCGGCGTGGCCGACGGTGAACTGGTCGTATTCACTCTCGGCCGGGTTGGGGAACCCGCTGATCCCACCGACTTGGCGCAAGCGCTCGAACCCGGCCTTGCGACCCGTAACGATCTTGTGTGTGTAACACTGATGGCCTACATCCCACAGGAGCTTGTCCTGCTTGAAGTCAAAGACGTAATGCAGCGCCAGCGTCATCTCGACGGCGCCCAGATTGCTCGCCAGATGGCCGCCGGTCCGGCTGATTGAGTTCAACATGAACTGGCGAATCTCCTCCGCCACCGTCTCCAACTCCGGCGCCGACAGCGTTTTCAGATCGGCCGGGCTGTTGATCGTCTCCAACAGACTGCTCATAAAGGAAATCACCCCAATGAAGATATCAGTGCCCACATTTTAATCGAAAGCACCCCGCCGTGCAGCCAAATCGCCATTTTGAAGCAAAAAATGGCTAACCGCTTCGCTGCGAAGAACTTAAGGAAGAGACAACCGCGCCGTCCCAGAGTGCCCATGCACCCGAGTCACAAACAGATCAGTCGAAGTGATAGCCGCATGTATCGGCGGTGATTAGCTCCGACTCGGTGCGCGGGTACTTGCGGCAGTTCAGAGGCCGGAGGGGGTAGACCGAACAGTAGATCTTGCCGTCCCCGTTGGTCTTGATGAACGGGCAAGGATTGGGCAGTTTGCAGCAGGCGCCGCAATGGACGCACTGTCCCCGGCGCCGCTTCGAGACCGGCAGAACCGACGTGAACGTCCGCCTGATCTTGGCGCCCCAGGTGTTTCTCTTTTCATCGGGCATAAGACACACACGTGAAAGTCTTCTTGCTCCTACGGCCGCCGAGGGTACAAGTTCAGGCCGCCCCCACCCACCGCCGGCCGACACCGGGCTGGGGCGAAGCAGCGCACTCAACGGGCAATGCCGTCCTCAAGATCTGTCAGGATCGTCCGGGCCTTCACCAGCTTGTTGCCGTGCCGACTCTGCCAGCGAACGTCTTCGTTCCGCTGGAGCAGAGCCTCGATCTTCTTGCACGCCACCAGGACGGTGGCGTGGTTCTTATTGCCCATCGCCCGGCCGACTTCCGAGGAGGACATCTTCGTGTGCTTGCGAGTCAAATACATGCTGAAATGCCGCGCCAGCGAAACGATGCGGTCCTTCTTGGCCGAGTGGATACTGGCCGGCGACGTACCGAAATAGGCCGCCACCGTGCTCTCGATATCGGAGACGTGCACGATTGGATCGCACCGCTCGATGTGCTCGGCCAGAACGCTCTGGGCCATTGCCAGTGTGATCCTCTCGTTCTGGAGGGCGGAGAAAGCCACTAGTTTCAGCAGCGCGCCTTCGAGTTCGCGCACGTTGGTGCGAACCCGCTCGGCGACGAACCGAACGACACTCTCGGACATCTGGCCGGTGTGGGCGGCCTTGCCGTCGCCGAATGCCGTGGCGGCCATTCGATCGGCGAACTGCCGGCAGATCGCACAGCGCGTCTGGAAGTCCGGCGGCTCGATCTTCACCACCATGCCCGAGACGAAACGGTTGACCAGCTTCTCCGACAACTGCCCGATCATCTTGGGATGGGCGTCCGAGACCAGGATGACCTGTTTGCCCGCAAGACTGATCGTATTGAACGTATGCAGGAATTCTTCCTGCGTCGAAGGCTTGCTGGCCAGAAAGTGCACGTCGTCGATGGCCAGCAAGTCGGTCTTTCTCATGCGGGCCCGGAACGCTTCGAGCTTCTTCGTTTTCAGGGCCATCACAAACTGATTGGCGAACTCCTCGGCCGACAGATAGAGCCAGTGGGTCTGCGGTCGGACCTCGCTTGCGCCGTTGCAGATGCCTTGGAGCAAGTGGGTCTTGCCGACGCCGTAGCCACCGTGGATGAACAGTGGGTTGAACGGACTCTGCTGCTCGCGAACGACGGCGCGGGCGGCACTGTAGGCCAGCTCGTTCGCCGGACCCACCACAAAAGTCTCGAGCGACAGCCGCAATGCCTTGGACCGACCCGACGCGACCGACGCCCTCGACAGCGCCTTGTGGGTCTGCGGGTTCGTCTGAATCGCAGTCGGCGTGGCGGCCGACGAGGGACGACGTTTTTCCGAAAGCGCCGAGTCGATGGTGAACGAAATCATCGGATGGCCGCCCGTAGCCGCGTGTGCGGCTGCCTTGATGTCGCGAAGGAAGTGACCCTCCAGCCAGTTGGCCATGAACGGATTGGGGACACCGATCTTGAGATGCCCGTCGGCCAGCGTGAACCGCGCACAATTCTGAAACCAGATTCTGTATTTCTGTGGACCGATCCGTCCTATGAGGGCTTCAGCAATGACCTCCGCACCGGATCCCGCCGTGCGGGACCCCTCATCCGTGATTGTGCCCGGCATCGACTTCTCCCTATCAGTACTGATAATCAGGCTCTTATCAGCCACGTATTGACGTTTCACAAGAGGGTCCGACCCTCCAACAGAAACCCAACATCCAAGAGGCTATTATTCCGCAGACCGCAATCAAATCAATGCCGTTCCGAGCTATTTCTTTTCCACTTGGCAGAGGGACTGAGACACACTGGCTTTGCGCGCGAAAAAATTAAGTTGTCAACACGTTTTGCACGACGCAAAACCGCTTTGTGGAAAACCTGTGCATTCGTTCCTTCATCGGTCCGAGACAGCGCGCAAAACAGTGATCCCAGTGCTGAAATCGCAGCCATCTGCGCATGCCCGGGCGCCGTGAGGACACCACGGAGAGGTCACGACACACCGCCGGGCATATGCGATCTGAGTGACATGTTCTGGGTGAGACGAGGCACGGCCCGGCACGTTCGCGAAGAGGATTCAGCAAGCGATTCGACGTGTTCAGTCTCGACGGCGCGCGCCTGAGAACGCAGGGCAGGCGCGGCGACCGGGATTCCGGCCCACAATCGGGCAGCAGCACCCCAGCCACAAATGACGGCCACGTCAAAATCGTCAGTAGAACCACGGAACTGCGGATTACCAACCGCACGGCATCTACTCTTCCTCTTCCGTCTCCTCTTCCGCCTCTTCGGCAACAACCACAACGTTGACCGTCGCGGTCACGTCGTCGGCGAATCTAAGCGTCACACTATGTGTACCAACCTGCTTGATGTGCCCGCCGAGCTTGACCACCTCGTCGGCCACAGCGAATCCCTGCTCCCGCAGGTTGGCTGCGATCATCCGATCGGTGATCGAGCCGAACAGAACCCCGTGCTCGTTCGCCTTGGCCGCCAGCACGGCCTCGGCGCCGTTGACCGCCTCGGCGGCAACCTCAAGACGCTTGCGCTCCTTCAGCCGCTCGGCCGCACGCTCGGCCTTCGCCTCGGCAATCGCCCGGATGTTCCCCTCCGTGGCCACCTTCGCTAAGCCCTGCGGCAACAAGTAGTTCCGCGCATAGCCCTCGGCCACTTCGACGACGTCGCCGAGCCACCCCAGCTTCCTGATATCTTCGCAAAGCAAAACCTTCATCGTCTGTTCCTCGTAACGTTCTCTCTCAAGGCCAAAGCCGGCATCCGGGGAAGCGGAACCGATTGGCTATGTGGAATACGGAAGCAACGCCATGAACCGGGCTCGCTTGATCGCCCGCTTGGCCTTCCTTTGACACCCGGCGCAGTTGCCACTGCGTTTTCGCGAATAGATCTTGCCGCGATTGGTCAGCAGTTTCTGCAACGTGTCGATGTCCTTGTAGTCGATGTAGCTGATCCCGCCTCGACAGAAGCGGCATTGGGTTTGATCGCGCGCCCCCGCGAATCCCGGTCTTCTTCTTTGTCTTCTTTTCTGTTGTGGTCGTGGTGCCATCGTTTACCTCATCGTTAACAACATGCGTTGAACAAACACAGGCTTCTCTTAGAACGGTATCTCATCGTCGCCGACCGGGCCGTGAGACCTGGCTTGCGAGCCTCCCTGGTCACCACCATACCCCTGGTCGGCGCGGTCGGGTCCGCCGCCCCCACTACCTCCGCCGGAGGTAGGCATGAACTGGAAATTCTCCACGGTCACACGATGGCGGCTGCGCTTGGTCCCGTCTTGAGCGGTCCAGGTATCGTAGGTGAGCCGGCCTTCCAGGAAGATCGGCTTGCCCTTGTTGAAGAACTTGTTGATATTCTCGGCCATACGTCCAAAGGCGCGGCAATCGACGAAACAGGTTTCATCCCGCTGACTGCCGTCCTGGGCCGTCCATTTGCGATTGGTCGCCACACCGAAATCGACCACCGCGGTCTGACTCGGCGTATACGAAAGCTGCGGGTCCCGTGTCAGGTTGCCCATCAGAAGCACTTTGTTATAGCTGGCCATAATCCATCTCTCCGTCGAACTTCAGACACAGCAGGACGTCCATCCCCTGCCCACTGCGCCGGACCCGGCGCACCACCGTGAGCGCGGCACCCGGTTCCTACCCGACCGCTCCGTCCTTCTCGGCGCGGTCCTCTTCATCGGAGGGGGTTTCGTCCCCCGTTGTATCGGGCGGCTCCTCCTCGATCGTCGGCACCGCGGGTTCCTCCACCGGGTTGGGCGCCTCCCTCGCTGCAGAGACCTCCCCTTCGGGCGCCTCGGCCGCCGTGGACTCCTCGGGCGACCTGGGAGCTTCCGCCGCCTCGGTAGCCTCACCTGGCTTCTCGATAGGCTCGCCGGTGATGTCGCTCTCGAGCATCTCGGCCGGACGCTTCTCCGTCGTCAGGATCAGGGCGCGCATGACCTTCTCCGACAGCACAACGTCCTTCTCGATACCCGAGATCCGCCGACCATCGACCTTGAAGTAGCACAGAATGTACGTGCCGCGTGATCTGTGGTCGATGTCGTAGGCGAGTTTGCGCTCCTGCCACTTTCGCATCGAGACCACCTCGGCATCCGCACGCTGCAGGATGGTGTTGACCACGGAGAGCGTACCCTCCCAATCCGCCGCCGCTTGGGCGGAGTCGACCAAGAACATCCCTTCATATAACCGCTTTGCTACCGTTTCCAAACCTGTTACCTCCCGATCACAAACTGCAATCTCAGAAATCCAAGCTCTATGCGAACCACGCCGGCCGGTGCATCCGGTCACACCGGGCCGCTGTTAAATTCGTTCATGGTCCTGTCGATCCCCGATTCGAGCCAGCACAACACGGCGTCGCGCGTTCGGACGATCGCCTCGTTGAGCAACGGCCGTTCGTCTTCTCTCGGTCGGCCCAGCACGTAATCGACCGCTACTGCACCAGGGCAGTCGCCGATACCCACCCGACAGCGGGCGAACTCGTCGCTACCCAGCCTGGCGATGATATCCGCCAGCCCGTTGTGCCCACCGGCCGAACCCTTGGCCCGGACGCGAATCCGGCCCGGCGCCAGCGCCCGGTCGTCCGTGATCACGATCAAGTCGTCCAGCCCGAGCTTGTAGAACCCGACCGCCGTGGCAACCGCCTGACCGCTGCGGTTCATGAACTGCCACGGCTTCATCAACATGACCTTCCGGTCGTGATACCAGCCCTCCCCGATCCGCGCGCCAAACTTCTGCTGCCCGACCGCGATGCCGAGCGCCTCGTCCAGGGCCTCGATCACCTTGAACCCCAGATTGTGGCGCGTCTCGGCATATTCGGGGCCGGGGTTGCCCAGGCCAACGACCAGCTTCAGATCCGCCATCGGTTCCGGTCCAGCATCTGGCCCACGGCCTCAATCCTCTGCGCCTTCCTCGGATTCCCCCTCCGTCTTCTCGCCGATGACCTCCGGCGCGGCCGGGGCTTCTTCTTCGAGTTCCTCGGCCGTCTTGGCCGCCGCCACCAGGTGGCACGCCACGAGCAACATATCCGGCGAACTGACCAGGGTCACGCCCTCGGGCAGAGTCACATCGCGGGCATAAATGGCCTCGCCGACGCGCAGGTCCTTGACGGGGACAACGATGGATTCCGGCATGTTGGTCACCATGCACTCGACCTCAACGTGGTCCGTATGCTCCTCGACGATGCCGCCTTCATGCGTTCCCTGAGCAGTTCCCTTCAACTCGATCGGTACGGTCACCCGAACGGTTTCCGTCACGTCGACGCGCATCAGATCGACGTGCACAATGTCCCGGCCCAGGTGGTCGTACTGCAAGTCCTTGACGATCATCTTCTGGGTCTTGCCGCCGATCTTGACGTCCATCAGCCGATGCCCGTGGTGCAGTCCTTCGGCGAAGTCATGCCCATCCAATGAGATCGCGACCGGATCCTGCTTGTGGCCATACACGATCGCCGGGATCTGGCCCTGTTTGCGAACGCGGGCGGCCGCCTTCGAACCGGTGTGCTCTCTGATCTGTGCCTCTAACAACAACGTCTTGTTCATAGTCTTTGCACCCGAAAAAACGAAATTCAGACAATCCGATCCAATCGTCCCGAAAGCGAATCGCCGTCCTAAGCGTCCGCAACAAACAGGCTGCTAACGGATTCATCCCTGTGAATTCTCTTGATCGCCTCGCCGAGCATGGACGCGGCGGTGAGCACCCTAATGACACCGACCTTCTTGACCTCTTCCGTCAACGGGATCGTGTCGGTCACCACCACTTCATCCATCGGCGCCGCCTCCAGCCGTTTGAGCGCCTCTCCGGCGAAAACACCGTGCGTGGCGCCGACGAAGATCTTCTTGCATCCACGCTGTTTGACCAGCTCAGCGGCACTGCATACCGTGCCGGCGGTCGCGATGATATCGTCGCACATCAGGACGTTGCGGTCTTTCACGTCGCCGATCAACTCGTCGGCCTGAACGCGTTCGCCGCTGATCCGTCGCTTGTGGACGATCGCCAGATCGCCGCCGAGATGAGAGGCATAGCGTGCGGCGGTCTTGATGTTGCCCACGTCCGGCGAAACAACCGTCAGGTTGTCGATCTTCTTGTCCCGGAAGTAGTGGCTCAACACCAGTTCTCCCGTCAGATGATCGACCGGGATATCGAAAAAGCCCTGCAACTGATGGGCGTGCAGGTCGATGGCAAGGACTCGGTCGGCCCCGGCCGTGGCGATCAGATTCGCCACCATCTTTGCGGTGATCGGGACGCGCCCTTCGTCCTTGCGGTCCTGGCGGGCGTAACCGAAATACGGCACGACCGCCGTGATGCGCTTGGCGCTGGCCCGACGCAGACAATCCAGATAGATCAGCAGTTCGACCAGGTGTTCATCCACGGGCCTGCACGTGGACTGCATGACGAAGCAGTCCCGACCTCGAACGTCGTCCTCGATGCGGATGAACTTCTCCCCATCGGGAAAACGACCGATCTTCGCCCCCCCAACGGGGATGCCAAGATACTTGCATACCGCGCCGGCCAAAGCCGGATTGCTGCTTCCAGAGAAGATCTTCAAGCTGTCGTTCAAAAACATCGTCTGTGGGCCCCTTGGCATCGCTGTTGGGCAGCTCGTTGGTCCGGCTACCGTTGCTGCTCCTTGGTCAGTTCGTTGACGTTATCCCGCGAGACGACCGCGCCGGCGCCGACGTGCGCTCCGGGCCGCAACGCCAGCGGAGCCACCAGCACGGCGCCCGACCCAATGTAGCAGTCGTCGCCAACGGTCGTTCTGCTGATGGTCTGGCCGTCGAAATTCGCGGTGATCGACCCGGCGCCGATGTTGACGTTTCGCCCGATGACCGCGTCGCCCAGATAGCTGTGATGTCGCGCCCGCACACCGTCGGCAAGTGTAACGTCCTTGACCTCCGTGAAGACGCCCAGGACAACGTCGTTCTCGATGACCGTATCGTCTCGGAGATAGGCGAACGGGCCGATCCGACAGCCTCGGCCGATTCGGATCGGGCCGTGGATGTAGGTGAACGGCTCGATCACCGTATCCTGGCCGATCTGCGCCCGAGCGTCGATCCAGGTGTTGTCCGGATCGACAATCGTCACCCCGTTTTCCATCATCTCCTGCTGGATACGCTGCTGCATGATCTTGCTGGCGACGCTGAGCTGGGCCCGGCTGTTGACGCCCATCGCCTCTTCCGGTCGAACGGCGGTGATGGCCACGACCTTGTGTCCCGTGGCAATCAGCACCGACAGCGCGTCGGTGAGGTAGTACTCCCCTTTGACGTTGTCCGGCTTGACCTGCTCCAGCGCCGCGAACAGCGCCTGATTGTGGAAGAGGTAATAGCTCGGGTTCACCTCGCGGATCGCCTTCTGCGCGGGCGAGCAGTCGCTGTCTTCGACGATGCCCTGGATATTGCCGTACGCGTCCCGGATGATGCGGCCGTAACCCGTCGGGTCCTCCAGGACCGCTGTCGCCAGCGTGGCCGCCGACTGCTCGGCCTCGTGCTTGTCAATCAGCGTCTGGAGCGTCTTGGCCCGAATCAGAGGCCCGTCGCCACAGAGGACCAGGGTCTGGCCCCGGAAGTCCTTCAGATACTCTCTGCAGCAGCTGACGGCGTGAGCCGTACCCTTCTGTTCAGCCTGCTCGACCCAGACAATATCGGACGCATCGCCGAAGCGCTCCTTGACCTGATCGGCGCCGAAGCCCACAACGACGTAAATCTTGTCCGTACCGACACTTCGGCAAGCGTCGAGCACATAGGCAAGCATCGGTCGGCCCGTCACCTCGTGCAACACCTTCGGCAACTGGGTGTTCATCCGGCTGCTCACCCCCGCCGCCAACAGGATCGCTACTCTTTCAGCCATGCGCCCTTTCCAAATCCATTAGACAACTCTCTAATGATCGTTTCAGTTGTTCTAATCTACCCGGCCAGGACTCGAACCTGGAATATGGGTACCAAAAACCCATGTGTTGCCGATTACACCACCGGGTAATCGAATCGATTGCGGACAATGGACTACTGATTGTTGGTGTCGGTCCAGACAAAAAGCTGACCTGGTAAATATCAATAATCAATCATCACTGATCGATACCCTTGCTGTCACGGAGACCGCCCTGAAGCCGTCTGGTAAGACCTTGCCGGAGGCTTGAGCCAGCCATGCCGTGATCCTGCTGACCCCGATGACCGTGATCCGGTCCAACTCTACCCCTTGCGGCAAGACAACCGCGAAACGAGAACTATACTGAATCGCCCACGTCGATGCAACCTTTTTCCCACTTTTCCGCAGAAATCCGGGCGTTTCTCTTCATTTCCTTGACGAATAGACCCGATAACTGTATTGTGGTGAATGGATCGTTTTCGCACGAGGCTGGGTTTTACGCTGAAGGGAGAGCTATGAACCATACCTCGGGAAGGCTCATCATTGGGCTTACAGGGTCTCTGGGAAGCGGCTGCACCACCCTGAGTAAGGCTCTTGAAGACCGGGGATTCAAACGAATCTCCATTTCCAGCCTGATAAAGAGCAAGTTCAGGGATCTGCATGAGGGAAAAGAACCTACTCGGGCGAGCTATGGGCCCGACTGGCGAGCAGAACTCCAGGATATCGGGAACAAGGGTCGGCGCGGTGAATTTTCTCCAGATCGGAACAGCGAGACAGATGTCAGGACGTATTGGATTGAACTGGCTCTGAAGAGCGTCCAGCCCGAAGAAGAGGATATTGTGATCGACGGGATCAGGAATGCGGGGGAAATCGAATGGCTACGAAACCGCTATCCGAACTTCTGGCTCGTGGCGGTCTTCGCCGATCAGGAGAAGCGGTGGTCCCGTCTCAGAGGAACCTACGATCACGACGAGAAGGCATTCCTGCGCGACGACCAGAGGGATTCTGGTGAGGAAGAGAAGAGCGGGCAAGCCGTCCAAAGCTGTGTGTATGAAGCAGACTACGTGCTCAAGAATGTGAGCCCGATCGAACCTCCGAGCGACGTGAAGGCGCGCCTGTTTGCCCGTCTGGAAGAGCCGCTCAAGGGAATGAGAAATGAAGAGGGGTTCCGCGGACCACTTCCCGCCGAAGTCTTCATGGCCACAGCGGTATCACAATCGCATGCATCACAGTGTCTTAAGAGAAAGGTCGGGGCCCTGATCGTCGATGGGGAGAACAAGATTCCGCTGAGCGTGGGCTATAATGAGAATCCGGTGGGGATGGAGTCTTGCTTTTCTCTCTACGAGCAGGTATACTACAGGGATCGGGTAATGGCCAGCCGTCTCGAGAGAATGACACCCTTTTTCTGCCCCGAGTGTGGGACTAGGCACGATGAAATCAGACCTCCCTATCTCTGTGACGGCAAGATGGGCGGGGATCAGCCATGCAGATGCAATCTGAAACAGAAGTTCTTCCCAAGTCGAGGCATCGAGTTATGCACGGCAATCCATGCAGAGGAACGCGCAATTCTCAGTCTGGCCGGAAGGAGTGCCGACGGGTGTACGATCTTTGTCAACACGTTCCCCTGCTTCCAGTGCGCACGGCAGATAGTCAACGCCCGCATCAAGAAGGTGGTCTATGTTGAGGCGTATCCGATTGAAGAGGCAGTGGAGTTTCTGAAGACAAACGGCGTTGAGATCGAACCCTTCGAGGGTTTCAAGCCGCGCGTATTCAATCAGGTTTTCAGGCAGGTAGAATAACGGCAGCGGTGGAAAGGAGGACAGTCTATGGTATACAGATGCCCAAAATGTCAGAGATATGGCATGGAGTGGGACGCGCGCGCGAAGGTGCTCACGTGCTATTACAATACGTGCAGACACGTCATTCGTATGGGGTCGCCAAGGAAGACCCCAAGTCCAGAGAGGATATCTGCGGCGATCGTCGAAGACTTTCAAGCGATTCATAAGAGAGGACTCGACGAGCCCGTTTGCATTTGAGGTGCTGTGCCAGCCAAGGTCGGAACGAGACCATGCAAACGCTGGCCATCATCGGTCAGGTCGCAAGGATTCGCACCGCCATCTTGTGGGCCACCTCGGTCCATGTCCGGGTGTGGGTCCAGCCGTAGGCGCGGGCGGTGGCGGCTTTCAGGGCGCTGGCCAGGGCGGTTCGCAGGTTGCGGCTTTGACGATAGCCGGCCAGGAATCCGGCCAGGAGATAGTCGCCACAGCCGACCGTCTGGAGCACCCGGCCTCGGGTCGTGGCCCGGCCGGACCAAACCTCTCGTTTCGTCACCAGAAGCGCGCCTTTGCCGCCCCGGCTGACAAGAACCACCTCGGTCTTCTCCAGCAGGCTCCGCCCGGCACGGACCAGCTTCGCGGGCGTATCCGGAACACGCGATCCAAGCAGGCCGCCCAATTCCTCGACGTTGGGCGCGATCAGCCAGGGCAATTTCGCCTCGACGAGCCGCTCCAGGACGGGGCCGTGGGTATCGACGACGATCTGCGCCCCTTTCCGCCGACAGGTTTCGACCAGGGCGACGCAGGAATCCAGGAGATCCCCGCCCGGCATGGCCCCGGCGAAGACGCACAGGTCGCCCCGGCGAACGACCCTTCTCAGAACGGCATCGAGCCGAGCCAGCGATGCCCGCGTCGCCAGGCGACTCGCCTGGCGCAGGTGCATTTCCCGCCGACCCGCCGTGTCCACGACCGTGATGTTCTCTCGCGTCCGACCGTCAACCAACGTCATATCCAGACGCACCAGCGCGCCCTGCGACCGGAGGGAACGGCGCATCGCCTCATAGTCTTCGCGGCCCCAAAGGCCGGCCGCCACGCTCTCGCAGCCCATCCAGGCCAGCGCCGACGAGACGTTCAGCGCCTTGCCCGCCGGCCCGACCACCCGCTCGTCGATCTGAGCATGGCGACCCCAGTCGAGCTCCCGCCCCCGACAACAAACATCCCACGCCGGCGACAGGCCTATCGTAACGATCCGACCCTTGGGCTTCACTGGGTTATCCCGCTAATGGACAATTGCCCTGCGGCCGTCAGTCCCACTTGTGATGCCTGACAGCCGCGAGGATTTTCTCGGCGCAGCGCAGGGCCGCCAGACCTTCTTCGGCGCTGACCTCGGGGGTGAACGACCGGTCCTTGACGGCGCGGAGGAAGGCCTCCTGTTGCAGGCGGACCGGCTCCTTGTCGTCGATCTGGAGTTGCTCGATGTGCAGCAGGTCGGGCCAGTTCACGCTCGTGAAGTCGAAGTCGCCCTTCTCGCGCTGCTGCTTGATCCACTCAACGACGTTGGTGTTCGGCGCCGTCTTGATGACGATCCCGCTCTTCTTGAGATAATCGACGCTCAGGTAGGCCTGCCGCGAGAAGACGCGGACGCGGCGCTCGGTCTTGAGCGCCAGCCGCGACGCCGTGATGTTGGCGATGCACCCGTTGTCAAAGGCGATCCGTGCGTTGCAGATGTCCTCAGCCTCCTCGATCACACCGACGCCGACCGCGTCGACGCGCCGGATCTTGCTGGCCGCCAGCGATAGAATGATGTCGATATCGTGAATCATAATGTCCAGCACGACCCCAATGTCGGTCGATCGAAACGGATAGGGACTGACGCGCTGGGCCTCGATGAACTTCGGCTCGATGCTCAGCCGTTTCATCGCCTGGACCACCGGGTTGCAGCGTTCGGAATGGCCCACCGCCACGACCGTGTCGAAGCGATTGGCCAGTGAGACGATCTTGCGCCCTTCCCGCGCGCTGGCGGCCAGCGGCTTCTCGATCAGGACCGGGATGCGGTGCCGCAGAAAGATCTTGGCCAGTTGCAGATGGGTCACCGTCGGGGTCGCCACCGTCACAGCGTCCACCTTGTCGACGACGTCGGCACAATCCACGAAGGCGGTGCAGCCGTACTTGTCGGCCAACTGCCTTGCGCGATCCTGGTTGGTGTCCACGACGCCTACCAGTTCGCTGTCCGGCAACTGGCTGTAGACCTTGGCATGAATGGCGCCCATCTTCCCGGCGCCGACGACGGCCGTTCGAATCTTCGTTGTCTCGTCCATAGTGCGTCCCGGTGGGTCATCTCCTCAAAGTTTCCAGATATCGTCCGAACCGATGCTCGCTGCTGCGAAGGATGGCGTCGACGATCGCTCGGACATTCTCGTCGAGCCCATCTTCCCGGGCCATAGCCTTGGCAGCAACCAGCAGTGGCGTCCCTTCGCGATACAGGTGACGGTAGGCGTCGAAGATGCGTTCCTGCTGTTGCTCGTCGAACCCGGCCCGCTGGAGGCCGCGCTTGTTGACGCCACGAACGCAGGACGGATAGTGGCCGCTGACCATCATAAACGGCGGCATGTCCCGCGTCAGACCGGCCAGACCCCCTACGAAACACCATCGTCCCACCGTTACGAACTGGTGCATGCCGGCCACGCCGCTGATCCAGACCCCTTCCTCGATCTTGCTGTGGCCCCCCACCTGGACGCTGTTGCTCAGGACGGTCCGGTTCTCGATGATGCAATCGTGCCCGATGTGCGTGCCGATCATAATCAGGTTGTCGTTGCCGATCTGCGTGCTGGCGTCTTCATATCGACTGGGGTGAATGGTGACGTTCTCGCGGATCACGTTGCGGTCCCCGATCACCAGCGTGCCGATCGGCGAACTCGCGTCGAACCCCAGGACCTGCGGACAACAGCCGATCACGCAGTTCGGGTAGAAGCAATTGCCCTGCCCGATGGTGACCCGGTCGGCGATCACGACGTGGGTATCAAGGACGGTTCCCGCGCCGATCGAGACACCGTTGCCCACGACGCAATACGGCCCAATGACCACGTCTTCCGCGAGTTGTGCATCCGTCCCAACGATTGCCGTGGGGTGTATCTTCGCCATCGTATTGGTTCCTGCCTCTCACTGATCTTGCACGCTGGGCCGGACTGTGGTTTCCCGGCCCCTTCACATCTTGTCATCGTCCACAAGCATGAACTTGATCTCAGCCTCGGCCGCGACCGCGTCGCCGACCATGGCCCGGCACCGGCAGTGGGCGGTCCGCTTTCGCAGCCGAATCGTCTCGGCCGACAGAATCAACTGGTCGCCCGGAACCACCGCCTTGCGCAGCTTGACGCCGTCCATGCTCAGCAGCAGGGCCAACTGCCCGGTGTGCTCGAGCTTCTGGGCGAACAGAAGGCCCGAAACCTGGGCCATGGCCTCAACGATCAGCACGCCCGGCATGATGGGGGTCCCGGGAAAATGACCCTGGAAAAAAATCTCGTTGAACGTCACGTTCTTAACGCCCCGAATCTTCGTATCGCCTTCGATGTCGATGATCTTGTCGACGAGAAGGAACGGATAGCGATGGGGTAGGATCTTCTGAATCCGACGAATGTCGAGTACCGCGTCGGTCCCGAATTGGTCGATGCGATCCTGCTGTTGGGCCTGCTCGTAGAGCTTGCGAGCCAACTGCTGATTGAGTGTGTGGCCACTCTTATAGGCCACCACTCGGCCCACGATCGGCCGACCGACCAGCGCCAGATCGCCGATCAGATCGACAATCTTGTGACGGACGCACTCGTTTGGGAAACGGTATGCGTTCTTGATCGGTCCGTCCGAGGCAATCACCAGGACGTCGCGCGGGCCGATGTGCGTGCCGATGCCCCGCGCCTGAAACTGCCGGGCCTCGACTTCCAGCAGGAACGTGCGGGCCGGCGCCATCGTGGTTTCGAAGCTGTCCGGCGTCAGTCGATAACTGAAGATCTGCCGGCCGATTCCCGTGTGTCCGCTGTAATCCAGATCGTAGGTGACGTTGAACCCACCGTCGGAATACGGCAAGGCGTAGATCGTCGCGTCGCCGGCGCTGACCGTCACAGGCTTCTTGATGGCAAACTCGCGACGCGCGTTGGTCTGCTCGACGATTTCAGCGCCTTTGAGGACTTGGAAGTAGTCGGCGCTGCTACAGTCCATGGCCGGCAATTCAGATCCGTCCACTTCCACCATGAGGTTGTCGATTTCGAGGGCGCGGATCGCGGCCATGCAATGCTCGATGGTCTCGATGCTCACCTCGCCCTTCTTGACGCTCGTGCGCCGGCTGCGCTCGGCGACGTTCGGGACCACCGCGGGGATGCGCACGGGCTCGGGGACATCGGTTCGCACAAAGACCACCCCCGTGTCCTCCGGCGCCGGACGAAAGGTCACCCGCGATTCTTCACCTCCAAACAGCCCCCTGCCGGCCAGCTTAGCCTCGCCCTTGATCGTCGTTTGCAGCTTCAAGCTTTTCTACCTTCGCCGTGAGGCGCTTCAATTGTTGTGCGAATTTGGGCAGACGAAACAGGTACGCGACGATCCGAACCGCCTCTTTCACATCCACGGCCGGCGTCCAGGCGAGTTTCTGCCCGCCGGACACGCTGCTCATCACACCCGACTGCGCCCCGACCATCGTGCCGGCGCCGATCTCGATATTGTCCGCCAGGCCCACCTGTCCGGCCAGGACGACCCCGTCGCCCAGCCGGCAACTGCCCGCCACGCCCGCCTGCGCTGCGATCAGGCAGCTCTTTCCAATCACCACGTTGTGCGCGATCTGGACGAGATTGTCGATCTTGGTGCCGGCGCCGATTATGGTATTGCCAAATTTCGCCCTGTCAATGCACGTGTTGGCGCCGATCTCGACGAAATCCTCGATCACCACGCCTCCGTTGTGCGGAACGAACCGGTGGCGACCCTCGAGATACGCGTATCCGAAGCCCATCGAACCGATGGTGCTGTGGCTTTGCACGATCACATGGTTGCCGAGCGTGCAGCGATGGTAGACCGTCACGTAGCTGTCCAGACGGCAATCGGCCCCGACCTTCGACCCTTCGCCGATGGTGCATCCATTGCCGACGACGGTGCCCGGACCAATCTCAACGCGGTCGCCGAGCACCGCATAGGGACCGATGCTGACGCGGTCGCCCAAACGCACGTCGGCGCCGAGGCGGGCCGTGGGATCGACCCCTTCCGCCGGCGGCGCGAGCTTGGGGGCGAAGTGCTCCAGCGTGGCGATCAACGCCGCATTGACGCTTGCGACAATCAACTGTGGCGCGAGCACACCGGCGATCGGTTTGGCCACGATGATCGCGGCCGCCGCGCACGTCTTGGCCCCCGATTCGTGCTTCGGGTCCATGACGAATGCCACATCGGCCGCACCGGCCGTCGCCAGAGGCTGCACCGATGCAATCACACGGTCCAGACCCTCCGAACCGCCGACCACCTCGGCGTCAAGCTGCCTGGCCAACCCTGCTACTGTCAAGGCCATTCGAACCCCGAGAAAACGATCCACACGATAGAACGCATCCGAGCCGGCTGCGGCTCACGGCTTGTCCTACACTACGGCTTGAGGTCCAACTTGTCCAGTCGCGCCATCACCTCGGCCGTCAGATCGACGCTGCCACCCGCGTACAGGACTTTGTGCGTGCTGAACGTCGCCATGAGTTCCTCACTGGAGGTCGGAAACTCCGGCTCGGTCCGCTCCAGCACCAGCTCCAGACCCTTTTCCCGCGCCACGGTGGCGACCATCCTCAGCGTCTCCTGATACAGCTTCTCCATCCACATCTTGTCCTGCGTCATGCGCTGCTGGGTCAGGAACTCCTGCTGACTTTCGAGTTCCGCTCGGCCCTTGAGCACCTTCTCCAACTGCTGGAGGTAGTCGGCCGTGCCGGGCCGCAGCGTCTTCAACTCAGCGTCGGCGGCTTCGACCATTTTGGCTTGCGCCTCCAACTGGGCCCGGGCGCGGTTCTGCCGGGCGACCATCTGAGCGCGGTACTGCGCTTGTGCCTGACACTGATTGAACACGGTTCGGATGCTGACCACGCCGATTCTCGCACCGGACGCAGCCGACGGACCGGCGTGCCCGTACTGGAACGTCGCCAGGATGGCACAAATGCAGATCATCACGCCTATCACGATGGTTCTTCTTTTCATAAAGCGCCCTTTCTTCTGTTCGGTCTGCTCATACATTGTATTTCTGTGAAGTCCGACCGCCCATTAGAACATCCCCGCGGCCGAGAAGCTGAAGATCTGTCGCTCGTCGGCGCGGTCCTTGAGCAGCGGCGTGGCCAGCTCGAATCGCATCGGCACATGTCCGAAGATCTGGGGCACCATGATCTGGAGCCCCGTGCCGATGGAGAGGCGATACGAGCCGGTGTCGATCGTCCCGCTGTCGGCGAAGAACAGCGCGGCGAAGTTCTCACTGATGATCGGAACCGTGATCTCGGCTCCGGCCAGGAAGATCCAATCGCTTCCGATTGGATCCTTGCGTCGGGGCGACTCGACGTTGGTCTGAAGCCCACGGGTACTGACGCCCCGATATCGGAAGCCGCGCAGGCCATAAGGACCGCTGCCCCCACCGTAGAACTTCTCGAACGGTGGCGCATCGCCCACCACCGTGGCGGCGCGAATCTTGCCCGCCAGGACCGTCTTGTGACCCAGCAGGCTCTCATACAGGGTGAAGTAGCGAACGTACCGGCCCTCCAGGATGCCGAAGGTATGGTCGCCCGTCACCTGCTCGTACTCGGCGCCCACCGTATGGCCCCGGCCCGGCATGTAGCGATCGTCCACGGTCGTCTCTCCGAGCCCCAGCCGGACACCATACAACTGGTTGCCGCCCTTGACGTCTCGGATCTCCTGTGGCGCATCGAAGTCGAGACGGCTGACCGTGACGTTTTCGGCGCGGAACCCAATACTCCGCCTCCAGCGCCCTTTCAGACGCTGCTCGAAACCGACGTAGCCCTTGAGGCGCCCCTCATCGTAGCTCTCTCGGTATCGCTCCCAACTACGGCCCATGACATCGAGTGTGATGGGCCGGTCGCGCCAATACGGATCGACGAACTGCACATAATACTGGCTGTACCTGGTTCCAGGCTCAAGCGTGACGCTGAAGCTCTGTCCACCCCCTTTGAAGTACCTCCAGGGGGTCAGCAATCCGGTGGGATCATCCGGCCAGTCGGTAATGTCGAAGTTCCGCTGCTGATACACCAGGCGCCCGATGACCCCGCTGTCGCTGCTGACACCGATCCCCGGCATGATCATCCCCGTTGGCCCCTCCTTGATGTCCACGCGGACGTCTTTCCGATCCGGGGCACCGTCCTCCGGAGCCACCGGGCGGATCAGCACCTGCTCGGCCACAGCGACCCGCTGGACGTACCGCTCCATGAGACCCCCGCCCTGTTTCGGCGCGATCTGCCCGTTGTACCAGTTGCCCGGCGTGAATTCGTACTCGTCCAGAACCCGTCGAAGCACCTTGTCCTGCGTTTCTTCATTGCCCGTGACGTCGATCTTGCCGATACGGAACCGGTCGCCTTCCACGATCTCGAATGCCACCGTGACCATGTGCCGGTCGACCAGGGGACCGAACCTCGGTCGCGCGCGGACCTCGGCGTCGATGTACCCGATCTCCCGGTACATCCGGGCAATCTCCCGGGCGTCGCGAACCGCTGTGGGCTTGAGGTAGACCTGGCCCTCGTTCAACGTCATGGTCTCCCGCAACCGCTCGTCGCTGAAATGCGTGTTGCCTGAGAGAAGGATGTCGCCCACCCGGTACACCGGACCCTCGTCGATGACAAACGTCACGCGCACCCCGCTCCGATCGTGCGTGAACTCCGTGTTGGCCGTGATCTTGTAGTCGAGGTACCCGTGGTCGTAGTAGAACTCCCGAAGGCGGTCCAGGTCTTCTTCCACGGCCTCTTCCGTATAGTAGAACGGCCAGAGCAACCACCTTCGCTCCGTCGTCTTGACGATCCTGTTCAGCGCCCCGGACGGCATCGCCTCATTGCCGACGAAATTGACCGACTCGATCTGGACGCGTATTCCCTCGTCGACTCGGTAGAGCAAATGGCCCCGCGACATCTGATCCCGATCGAGCGAGACCTCGATGAAGGCGTAGCCGATCTTGCGGTAGACCTCCGCGATGGTCAGGCGGCCTCCTTCGGCCAGAAACGAATCGAGCCGGTCGCCCAGTTCGAAGCCGAGACGCTGACGCAGAACGTGGTCTTTGAACTTCTGATTGCCCTCGAACTCGATCGACTTGATGATGGCGGCCCGATCCTCCGAGGCCGACGAGATCTCGGCGGCGCGCACTCCGCTCGAAGCGGCCAGCACAATCGATATGAGAAGGACGAACATCGTGTCTTGCATCAATTCTCTCGGCGTAGGGTGTACACCGCACCACACGTCTGGCCTCGGCGTACAATGGAAGGGGTATGCCGCCCACACCCTACGGAACTAAAACGGCACGGATTCCTGCTCGATCTGCGCCAGGTTCTCGAATCGCGTACATTTGTCCCGAAACGTCAGTTCCACGGTCCCCGTCGGACCGTTGCGCTGCTTGGCAATGATGATCTCGGCCTTGTTGTTCGGCTCGTAGTCCGTCTCGCCGCGATGATAGTAGTCTTCCCGATGCAACAGCATCACCACGTCGGCGTCCTGCTCGATACTGCCGCTCTCGCGCAGATCGCTCATGCGCGGCCGATGTCCTTCCCGGCCTTCGGCCGCCCGGTTCAACTGGCTCAGGACCACCACCGGAACGTTCAACTCCCGCGCCAACGACTTCAGGTAACGCGAAATCGTCGAGATTTCCTGCTGGCGGGATTCGACCCGCCCAGTCCCCAGGTGCATCAACTGAAGGTAGTCGATCATAACACACTGGATGTTGTAGGCGCTCTTGAGACGACGGGTCTTGGCCCGCATCTCCAGCGGCGACAGCGCCGAGGTGTCGTCGATGAAGATCGGCGCCTCCGAAATGGCCCCGCATGCGTCCACCAGCTTCTGATAGTGCTCGGTATCCAACATGCCCTTGCGAACCAACTGCGAATCGACGCCGCTGTAGCTGCACAGAAACCGCTCGGCAAGCTGCTGCCGGCCCATTTCCAGCGAGAAGATGGCCAGCGGCTGCTTGTCCAGAATGCCGATCCGCTCGGCGATATTCAACACGAGCGCCGTCTTGCCCATACTCGGCCTCGCCGCGATGATCACCATCTCTCCGTTTTGCAGTCCACACGTCAGGTCATCCAGTTCATAGAAGCCCGTAGACAGGCCCGTAACGTGGCTGCCCTCGCGCTTCTCGATCAATTCATAGGCCCGAGTGACCAGGTCCTTCAGCGCCACGGCGGCATTGCTGATCCGCTTATCCGTCACCGCGAAGATCCGCCGCTCGGCTTCGTCGAGCTTCTCAATCGCACTGCCCGACTCATCGTAGGCGTCGTTGAGAATATCCGTTGCAGCCGCAATGGTCTCGCGAAGCAACATCTTCTCCTTAACCACCTCCGTGTAGTACACCACGTTGGCCGCCGAGGGTACCGTCTCCATCACGCGACGGAGATACTCCAGCCCGCCGACGGTCTCCAACTGGCCGTGCCGTTCCAGTTCGTCGCGGACCAGCAGTCCGTCGATCCCTTCCCCGCGGTTCTTCTCGTACAGCGAAAGGACCGCGTCGAAGATGATCTGATGCTCGCTGTGATAGAACGCGGTGCGATCCAACTGCTCGACCACGTCCCCGATACAGCGCGGATCGACGATCATCGAGCCGAGCACCGCCGCCTCGGCCGGCAACGACTCGGGCATGCTGCGCAGCATCGCCATCTCCGCCGGAGGGTTTTTCTTCTCCGTTGGTGCGTTCCCGGCGCGCGACACCCTTCTATTCTCCTTCAGTGGCAAAGTCGGCCCTCCTTGTCGGCCGGCTGTGAATCAAGGTCCGGTCCCTGCCTCCGAGCCAACAGGCAACCCAGGAAGGCAAGATAAACCGGCATTTTACCCGTCCCCCTACCCAGCGTCAAACACTGTTTCCGCCCGCCCGACGGGCCGATGGGCCCTTGTCAGTCAAGGGAATCGGCCAGGCGGCGGCCTGCCTGGTACGCCTTGGCGCGGTCTTTCTCGTTCAGTGTCGCGTCGGGGCTCTGAGCGACCATGCCGAAAAGCAGCGAGGTCTGGACCTTCGCGCCCAGGGTCCCGGCTATGGCCTTCAGGGCCTTTCTTCCACCGGGCATGGCGATTCTGGCGAAGAATGCGGGGCACGCGCTGGATGTGATCGTGACGGCCTTCTTGCTCTGTGTCTTATCGCGCATCTTCGGCGACGGCTGGCCCCAGGGCCAATAGGCATGGCCGACGAGCCGCTCCATGAAACGCCGGATGACGGCGGTAACGTTGTAGAAGTTCACCGGCGACGCCAGCACGAGACCGTCGGCCTCGTCGATGACCTGAAGAATCGCCTCCATGTCGTCGTCGAGAACGCACCGGCCCCGCCGGCCAACGTCCGCCTGCTGCATGCACGCCCGACAGTTCGTGCAGAACTCGATGTGCCTGTCGATCAGGTAGATCCTCTCGGTCTCTGCGCCGCCGTCCTCGGCTCCGCGCAGCACCTCCGAGACCGCCGTATCGGTCACCCGGCCCTTCCGATACGTGCCCACAATCGCGACGATCTTCTCTGCAGCAGCCATGACATCTCCTGCGTTCAGCACGTCCCATCGGCCCTGCGAGCCTCACAGTTATGGGTCCTATGAGACCAACAGGACCCATTCAGTCCTTCAGCCACCGGTCGAGCCAGCCGATGACGGTGTCGTACCACTGGATCGAGTTCTGGGGCTTGAGCACCCAGTGGTTCTCGTCTGGAAAGTATAGTAGCCTACTGGGGATTCCCCGCCTTTGCAGCGCGTTGAACGTACCGAGCCCCTGGGTATCGACGACGCGGAAATCGTGGGCCCCGTGAATCACGAGCATGGGCGCCTCCCAGTTCTGCACGAACCGGACGGGATTGTGCTTCTCATAGCCTTCCGGGTTTTCCCAAGGCGTGCCGACGTGGTCCCATTCGGGAAACCACAACTCTTCGGTGTCGAAGTAGGCCATCCGCTCGTCGAGGTTGCCGTCGTGATTGACCAGGCAGCGGAAGCGGTCGGGCCACTGGCCCGCGATCCAGTTGACCATGTAGCCGCCGAACGACCCACCCAGCGCGCCGACGCGGTCGCCATCCATCCAAGGATACCGTTCGAGCGCCGCCGCCAGGCCCTTCTGGAGGTCCACCAGCGGCTTGCCTCCCCAGTCGCCGCGAATCGAATCGCAGAAGGCCTGCCCGTAGCCGACCGAGCCGTGGAAATCGACCATGACGGCCGCGTATCCGGCCCCGGCGTACGCCTGCGGGTTCCAGCGGTAATGGAAGACGTTTCCGAACGAGCCCTGGGGCCCGCCGTGGATCAGAAACGCCACGGGGTACGTCCGGGTCGGATCGAAATCAATGGGCTTGACCACATAAGCATAAACCGTCTCGTCGTTCCAGCCGGCGAACGTGAACTGCTCGTAATCGCCCATCTTCGCCGCTGCAACCCTCTCGCGGTTGATATCGGTCAGCCGCCTGACGCCGGTGCCGTCAGGACGGACCGAGAACAGTTCGGCCGGCGATCGAAGCGTGCTCAAGGCATAGACGATCCGCTCGCCTGCAACAGCGAAGCCGTGGACAGCACCGTCCCGAACCACAGTCCGCACGCGGCCGTCTGCGACGTCGATGGCAAAGAGCGAGCGCTGGCCGAGGTTCGCCGCCGTCGCGTAGAGCGTACGCCCGTCGGCTGAAAAGGCAATCGAGGACGGACTGCGATCCCACTGTCTCGTGACGACGCGCTTCGAGCCGGAGGGCCAGTCGTACAGGACGATCTGGAACTGATCCGACTCGTACCCCGGCCGGCTCATCGCCAGATACGCCAACGTCTTGCCGTCGGGCGAGAAGACCGGATGCGTGTCCCAGGCCTTGTTATCCTGCGTCAGGCATTTCGGAGGCTGCGAACCGTCGATGGGGCTGTGGAACAGATCGAAGTCCGTCGACCAGGCCTCCTCCGGCCCCACGTCCTTGGCGCTGAAGACAACCGCCTTGCCGTCCGGAGTGAACGTCATCTCCTCGGGCCCGCCGAACGGCTTCGAAGGCGTGTCGGCGTCCATCCCGGCCATGACGTTCACCGCCGAGCCACCCTCGGCCGGCTTGATGAACAGATGCGATCGCCGCCCGTCCTTCCACATATCCCAGTGCCGTACGAACAGCCGCTCGTAGATTCGCCCGCTGGCCTTACGCTGCGCGATGGCGCCAAGCCTCTCTTGGGTCGCTTGGGCCGTTGGGGCGTCGGGAAAGACCTCCATCGTGAAGCCGATGTGCCGCCCATCGGGCGAGACGATCAGATTGCCGACGTCGAGCGGCTCATCCGTCACCTGCCGTGCCTCGCCACCGTCGATCGCAATCCGCCAGGCCTGGCTGGACCCCGAGCGACTCGAAAGGAACCAGATGCTCCTGCTGTCGGGGCCCCAGCGCGGATTGGAGTCCGAGTCGGGATGCGAGGTGAGCTGCCGAAGGTCCGTACCGTCGCTGGAGACGAGCCACAGGTTGGTCCGCCCCCGATTGGCCTCCAGGTCGGTGGTGCGAACGACGAAGGCGATCCACGTGCCGTCAGGCGAGACCTGTGGATCGGAGATGCGATCCATCGCTACCATGTCGTGGATCGAGAACGGATGCGGCTCCGGTCCCGCCACCAGCGGCAGCGAAAACCCCAGGATCACGAGTGCCGTCAAACACCTCCCATGCATCCCGTTGGTTCTACGTTGTTTCTTCTGCATGCGTCTCTCCTTCCTGGCCCGTCTGCGTTCGTGGCTTCGCCGAACGCCGTTGCGGCCGCTTCTTCTCCGGGACGAGCGTCGCCGGGATATCCAACCAGAACGTCGAGCCGACGCCCACCTGGCTCTCCATGCCGATCGTACCGCCCAGCATCTGAGCCAGTTCCTTGCTGATCGCCAGACCCAGCCCGCTGCCCGGGGTCTCCCGGGTCAGAGAACCATCCACCTGACGGAACTTCTCGAAGATCGCCTCGCGATCGTCCTCGGCGATCCCGCAGCCGGTGTCCGTCACGGCGATGCGCACCGTCTTGTCGTCCAGCATGGCCGCGCGGATCTCGATCAGCCCGCGGGCGGGCGTGAATTTCACGGCGTTGCTCAGGAAGTTATACAGAACCTGCTGCACCTTGCCCGCGTCGGTCCTGATGATCGGGACGTCGTCGGCGACCTGCATCCGAATCTTGATCCTCTGTTTCTTGGCCAACAGCGAAAACGACGAGACCAGCGATTCGCAGAGCTGCGCCAAAGAAACCGACCCGACGTGCATCTCCACCCGACCGGCCTGCACCTTCGCCAGATCGAGCAGGTCGTTGATCATGCTCAACAGACTGTTGCCGCTGCGAATGATGTTCTCGGCGTAGCGCTGCCCCTTGTCGCGGCGCAGCAAGCCGGGCTTCTCGCGCAGCACCTGCGCGAACCCGAGAATGGCGTTCAGCGGAGTGCGAAACTCATGCGACATGTTCGCCAGAAACTCGCTCTTGAGTTTGTTCGCCTTGTACAACTCGATGTTTCGCTCGCTCAATTCGGCGATCTTTGCGTCGAGCTGACGGTTGGCTTCACGCAGCTTCTCCTGCGCGCCCTCGAGATGGTCGAGCATGTGATTGAACGCCTCGCTCAGCCGCTCGTACTCATCGCCCGTTGCGATGGAACTGCGAATATCGAGGTTGCCCTCGGCCACGTTGTTGGCCAGCGAGCGCAACTGGCGAATCGGTCGCAGGATGACGCGCTGCGTGATCCAGTAGAACGCCACCATTGCGCCCGTGCCGCCGATCAGTCCGGCCATGACCGTCCAGATTCGATTCAGAAAGACCGTCTTCCTCACGTCGCTTCCGATCCCGCGCGTGCGGACGGCCGCCACTCCAACGACCTCATTCAATGCAAACGCCCCCGCCGAGCCCTGCGGGTTGTGACAGCCCACACACGTCTCCGTCGCGCGAAACAGACGCACGTAGTCGCTCTGCAATCGCCCATCGGGCCGACTGAGCTCGATATCGTCATCACGGGCGGCATCGGCGATGAGCTTGTCGAACAACCTTCTCTGCGCCCGGGTCAGACGCTCCAACTCTTCGTGCCCGCGCTGGCCGCGCAGGGTGATCCACTGCACTGCCGGCTCGTTCGGGTCCTTCGCCGTCCCGCGGCTGGTCAACTCCGGCGGAAGCGGCATCTGCGACAGCGCCCTCAACTGAAAGTGGATCGGAAACAGAAGGGCCTCGACGCGCGCCTTGTTCGTATCCAGCAAGACCTTCGTCGTCAATTGGCTCATCCAGATGTACGGGATCAACAGCGCGATGACCAGGCTGAACAACACTGCCGCCCCAAACATAAGCCGGCATTTCTCCGCCAGTGACAGAGGGCTCAGATGCAGGAAGCGGAGAACGCGTTGCAGAATCTTGCCCGGGTCGATACGCATCATTCTCAACTAACGATCGATCGTTGACATTGGACTGCCGCCGGAACGCCGCCGGCGCGTTCGTCGGTCGATTCGAACCCTCAACGGCCGGGCGAGCCAAATCAACTCTCCGGCTTCTTCTCCACGGCGTGCAGGTGCTTTTGCGTCCGCAGGTTCAGCTCGTCGAGCTGCTTCTGGTCCACCTCGCTCGGCGCATCGGTCAACAGGCATTGGCCCCGCTGCGTTTTGGGGAACGCGATCACGTCGCGGATGTTCTCCGTGCCGGTCAGCAGCATGATGAGCCGGTCCAGACCGAAGGCAATGCCGCCGTGGGGCGGCGCGCCGTAATCCAGCGCCTTGAGGAAAAACCCGAAGCGGTCCTCCGCCTGCTGCCGCGAGATGTTGAGCAGATCGAACACCTTCTGCTGCACCTCCGGGCGGTGAATACGAACGCTGCCCCCGCCGATCTCGCTGCCGTTGACCACGATGTCGTACGCCTGCGAGCGGATGTGGCCGGGGTCGGTTTCGAGCTTGCCCAGGTCCTCCGGCACCGGTGCCGTGAACGGATGGTGAAGCGAATCGTACCGCTTCTCGTCGGCGTTCCACTCGAACAGCGGAAAATCCACCACCCACAAAAACGCAAAACTCTTCGGGTCGTACAGCTTCAGGTCTTTGGCGATCCGACAGCGCAGCGGCGCCAGCGCCTTGTTGGCGACCGATTCCTGATCGGCCACGAACATCAGCACGTCGCCGTCTTTGGCGTCGAACCGCTCGATCAACTGCTGGGCGAGATCGCCGGTGAAGAACTTGCCGATGCCCCCGATGAACGTCGGCGTCCCGTTTTCCATCTTGATCTTGAACCACGCCAGGCCCTTGGCGCCATACTCGGCCACCAGCGCGGCCAGCGTCTTCTCGATGTCGCTGCGCGAGTAGGCGTCGCCGGCCGGAGCGCACAGGCCCTTGACCACCCCCCCGTTTTCGATGCACGATGTGAAGACCTTGAACCCGGTCTGTTCGGCCAGGTCGCTGATGTCCTGGAGCTTCATGCCGAACCGCACGTCGGGCCGGTCGGTTCCGTAGTCGGCCATCGCCTCAGCGTACGACATCCGCCGGATCGGCAGCGACACCTCAACCCCAAGAATCTCTTTCCAGATCCGCGCCACCAGTTCCGAATGGACGGCGATCACGTCGTCGACGTCCACGAAGCTCATCTCAACGTCGATCTGCGTGAACTCCGCCTGGCGATCGGCCCGCGGGTCTTCATCACGAAAGCAGCGAACGATCTGGAAGTACTTCTCAACCCCGCTGACCATCAGAATCTGCTTGAACAACTGCGGCGACTGGGGCAGCGCATAGAACGCGTTGCACACCAGGCGGCTGGGCACGAGAAAATCGCGCGCGCCTTCCGGCGTGCTCTTGGCCAGCATCGGCGTCTCGACCTCCCAGAACCCCTTCTCGTCGAAATACCGCCGGACCAGCATCGTGACGCGATGTCGCACGCCAAGCCGCTGTCGCATCTCAGGCCGGCGAAGGTCGATATACCGATACACCAGCCGAGTCTCTTCGTTCGTCTTGCCTGCGCTGTCCAATTCAAACGGAGGCGTCTTGGCCATATTGAGCACGTCGAGCCGATCGACGACCACCTCGATCTGCCCGGTGGCCAGCTTCGGGTTCTCCAGTCCCTCGCCGCGCGGACGGACCCTGCCGGCCGCCGCGACGACCCACTCACATCGCACCGTGCGGGCCAGCTTGTGCGCTTCGGGGGCTATCTCTGGATCGAAGACCAGTTGCGTCAATCCCTCGCGGTCGCGCACGTCAAGAAAGACCAGGTTGCCATGATCTCGGTACGACTGGACCCAGCCGGCCAGCACGACGTTCTTGCCGTCGTCGGCAAGCCGAAGCTCGCCACAATGATGCGTTCTCTTCAACATACCCAAAAGTCTCTCGTTCTTCGTCTATCCAAGCAAACCTACAGGAACGGCCCGCAGGCAGGGTGTAACACATTACGGTAGTGAAATTGGGACGAGTCGTCAACAGCGGCTTCGGGAGCCGCGCACTGATTTTCCCCCGGGATCATCTGCTTGGCGCCTGCCACAGATAGAAGAAGGGACTGCGAGCTTGGCTCGCAGCCCCTTCCGATTCCCATAACGTCAGGCACAGTTCTACATGCCGACAATCGGCCCTCAGAACGGTTTGTGCCTTGGTTGCGTCTGTCCGGAAAGGCCGGCGATCTCGCCGTCCGACAGGGGACGGTTGTAGATCCGCACGTCGTCAACCAACCCTTCCAGGTAACGCCCGGTTGCGTCGGAGTTCTCACCGATGTACAGGTTGTGGGCGCTTTGGTTGATCTGCCCGGTCGACGCCACCCGAACGTCCTCAATGCCGTCGATGTAGATGACCGTGTACTCTCCGTCGTAGACCACCGCCACGTGACGCCAGGTATCGGTGGTCACGATGGTCGAAGCATCGATG
>Ga0334890_1000168_pt1 | contig 126172 bp, 89 predicted proteins | sample GraSluR1_MG_3_FD_207220 | JGI IMG/M metagenome (GOLD analysis project Ga0334890, IMG submission 207220) | Sludge microbial communities from methane-producing bioreactor in Wageningen University, Netherlands - Granular Sludge_31_08-R1 | ecosystem: Engineered > Bioreactor > Anaerobic >... | reverse complement strand
TCCAACCAATTTGCTCAGCAACCTGCACGTATACCCCAACCCATTCAGCGACTTTATTAATGTGGCCAATGCCGAGATGGTAACCCGCGTGGTTATCACCAACCTCATTGGTCAGGTGGTAATGGATATGCCAATGAATGGCGAGAAAATCAATACCAGCAACCTGAACAAAGGTGTTTACCTGATTACCTTCATGGCAAACAACGGCGAACGCGTTGTACGTAAGATGGTTAAGCAATAAACTAATCTAAATTACTCTATACGAAAGCCCCGGGATACCGGGGCTTTTTTTTAATCCGTCATCGCGATCCCGACGATCGCTGTCGGGAGAAGCGATCTCGTTCATGTACTTCCATTGCTAAGATTGCGTCGCTCGTGCCTCGCTCGCAATGACGCAAAGAAGTCCGTCATCGCGAGGAACCCCGAGGTATCGGGGTGACGAAGCGATCTGTTCAATGCTTACACTAATCGAGATTGCTTCTTCAAATTTCAAAATGCGAAGTTCTCATCGCAATGATGCAGGGGAACTGAGGAATGAATGATTGATTGACCTGCCTGTAGGTAGGGCAGGCAATGACGGAAGGAGAAATAGTTTACCAAAGTATGTTTAATGAAAAAGTTTGGAACTAATCCATTACTCTTCCACTTCAATATGAATGTTGTTTGAATCTTCCCGCTCGTTATCAGAATATCTTCTGATCTTTATGTTAAATGCTGCCATAAATATGCTCATGAAAGGACTAATAATGTTGAAAAATGCGTATGGCAAAAAGCTCAACACCGGGACACCAAGCACTGCCGATTGGGTTGCTCCACAGGTATTCCATGGAATAAGAACGGAGGTTACTGTACCCGAATCTTCCAACGTTCGACTAAGTACTTCAGGCTTTAACCCCCTGTCCTTAAATGTTTTAGAGAACATTCTTCCGGGTACAACAATAGAAATGTACTGATCAGATGCAGTAATATTGAAGAACAAGCAAGTTCCTACGGTTGTGGCAACTAACGATCCAGTGGTCTTAGCAAATTGAATTACGCTTTGGGTTATTCTAACCAATAGTCCAGCCGATTCCATTACACCACCGAAGATCATAGCCGAAAGAATTAGCCAAATGGTATTGAGCATACCGGCCATGCCCCTTGTTTTCAACAAATCGTTTACGCTGAGATCATCGGTAATAACAGAAATTTCGCCAAACATACTTTTCATTATTGCAACATAGGATGATTTAAGGTAGCTGTCGTCAAAACCTGACACCTGCTCCACAATATGAGGCTGAAAAATAATTGCAAATACACCTCCCAGCAACGTGCCCAACATGATTGCAGGCAATGGGGGCATTTTCATGATGATAACCGTTATCAAAACGATGGGTACAATGAAGAGCCAGGGAGTAACATTGAAACTTGATTCAATGGCAACAAGCGTAGATTGTATATCGGTATTACCACCACCAAAATCATAGGTAAACCCGAGAATAAAGAAAATAATTAGCGTAATAAGGATTGACGGCCCCGTTGTAATGATCATGTAACGGATGTGAGTAAAAATATCGGTTCCTGCCATAGCGGGTGCCAGGTTAGTTGTGTCGGAAAGTGGTGACATCTTGTCGCCAAAGTATGCACCTGAGATAATGGCTCCGGCCACAATACCTGAGCTAAAACCCAGTGCATTTCCAATGCCCAGCAATGCAACCCCTATGGTTGCTACAGTTGACCAAGAACTTCCGGTTGCCAATGAAACAAGAGAGCATATAACCACCGTAGCAAAAAGGAAAATATTGGGATGAAGGATTTTTAGGCCGTAGTAAATGAGTGAAGGCACCACCCCGCTAAGCAACCATGTTCCAGCCAACGAACCAATAAGCAGCAAAATAAGCATTGAGGGCATGGCAGAACTTATGCTTTTTACGACTTTTCCTCTTACATCTAACCACTTATGTCCGAGGGAAACAGCCATTATCCCTCCTACCGTTGCTGCCAAAATGAGCGCAAACTGGTTCGCTCCAGAAAGAGTGTCTTCGCCAAAGAAGTAGACATTAAGGGATAAAAAGGCAATAAGGAAGAAGATGGGAATAAACGACTGAAAAAGGGTGGGATTCTTAATTTTACTAGACATTGCTCAAAAATATATTATCATTTCTTCCGAAAAAAGTATGGCAAGATACAAATTTTATTTTCCCTTGTCGTTTTATCGAAACCTAATAATCAAATAATTTGATTCATATTTAACCATAAATACAATGGCATATAATTTGATAAAATAGAATTGCATCATAAAACATGAAATCTATAAAATCATGGAAAAGAATACTGATTTCTTCAAGATAAAGCATAAAAAGGTTTCGCCCCGGGAGGGACGGATACTTATTGCTGAACCCGGGTTAATGGATCAGTACTTCAAACGATCGATTATCCTTTTAGTTGAGCATAATGAGAAAGGCACCATTGGTTTCGCCCTTAATCGAATTCTCGATTTCAAGCTTACGGAATTACTTCCCGACTTTCCTGATTTTCCAGCGCTAATTTCTATTGGAGGGCCTGTTAGCCCTAACAGCATACATTTTATTCACACTCTGGGAAATCTGATCCCAGACACTTGTGCCATTTCGGATGGTATTAGCTGGGGTGGCGATTTTGAAGCCATAAAGGTTTTAATCAAACAGAAAAAAATTACACCCCGTCAAATAAGATTCTTTGTAGGTTATGCCGGATGGGGGACAAACCAGCTGGATGATGAACTTAAAGAGGGTAGCTGGGTTGTATCGGAGTTGGATATTGTGCAAGTAATGGCTGGTAAAGATGATCTTTGGTCGAAAACGGTTAGGCAACTTGGCCCAAAGTATAAACCTTGGACTATTTACCCAGAAAACCCATCGCTTAACTGATCTGGAAAAGTATAGTGGTTTAACAGCTGACTTAACTTCCGGCTCACTGCGCTAAAATACCTTTTATGCCTAATTCCTACAATCCACTTTATTCCAAAAACAGCATTGGAAAGAAATAGTTCATCTGCCTTATTTAGCATGTCGGTATCAACTTGGGTTTGGTGGTAAACCTTATGCCCACTATCTATTGCCAATTGAATAACCAGTCTACGCATTACACCGTCTACGCAACCCTCGGAAAGGCAGGGGGAGTACAGCTGACTACCAATTACCAGAAAAAGATTTGAAGAGGTTGCTTCAATCAAACGATTCTGTTCGTTGATCAACAGGCAATCATCTACACCGATCCTCTCCTTATAAATACTTGCCATGACATAAAGTAGTGCATTGCTGCTCTTTAGTGGCGAGAGAATGTTATTTGGCTTTTTGATCTCAGTGAAAATATCCACAATAAGCCCCTTTTGATTGTAGGGATAGAAATTCTCGGCAAGAGGGGTTGACTGCATAACAATGCTTATAGAATTTTTGGCAGGAGTATAAAATCCTCCATCCTCCCTGAAAATCGAAAGCCTAACCCTTGTACTCTGAAAATGCCTGTTCTTGTTAAGGAGCCTTGTAATCTCTCTATCCAAGAATTCTAAGGTAAAAAAAGCAGGCACTTCCAAATTGAGCAATTTCATGCTATTGGTCAATCTATCATAGTGCAGGTTAAGATGTTTACCTTGTGTGCCGTAGGCATGGATTGTTTCGAATAACCCATCACCATAGGCAAATGAACGGTTATCGACCCCTAAAACAGGTTGATTTCCCCAAAAAAACTGACCGTTAAACCATACATAATTTCTTTGATCCATTGCCATTCTTACTGATAACTTATGGTTTAATTGATTTTATCATCTCCAGTGCCTTTCGAAAGATAATGGGTTGTATATCGTTGTAAGTCAATTTTTCTGGAATACTATCAAATAACTTTATTTCCTCTACTTCTGATTCTGGCAAATCTCCCAATTTTGTTATGTTGGCATAAAAAATGCGGCTATGACTCTTTCGATCATTAAACTCAATGGTGCAATCGCAAAGAGCTTTGATGGTGAAATCCACTGCTCCTGTCTCCTCCATAAGCTCCCTTTGGGCCGCCTCTTCAGAAGATTCGTTGGTCTCAAGGTGCCCTGCGGGCAATTCCCATGTGTTCCGATCACGGAGCCTAACCCAAATCCACCTTCCCTTATATAGCGAAACTACAATCACATAATTAAAATTGTTGCACTTTTCGCTCAGTCCATGAAAAATTATTTTGGGTTCAGCCATTGATTATCTATTAAGGTATATGAATACCAATAAATCATTTATTTAGCAATCCATTAATAAAAACCATGATAAGCTTTGGATCGATTAGCAATGGATAAATAAATCCAAAAATTGCACCGGCAAAGTGAGCGCTGTGGTTAATACTATCGGTTGCCCTACGGCTCATGTAATGCGAATAAATCAAGTAGGCTACCCCAAAAACTATTGCAGGTATAGGAATTAATGCCATTAGGTATAGATTGCTTAGAGGACTAAAGAAAATACTGACGAATACTACGGCTGATACGGCTCCTGATGCGCCCACTCCTCGGTAATATATAGTATCCTTATACCTACGAATTGTTGAAAGGCAGGAAATAATAATTCCACCAAAGTACAGTGAAAAAAAATGTAAAATTGGAAATCTGATTACTTCCGCCTCCTTTAGCTGGCTGAAGATATTCTCAATGGCAAGCCCAAACGATAGTAAAACCAACATATTAACCAAGAGATGGATAAAATCAGCGTGGACAAAGGCATGTGAAATTATTCTATACCATTCCTTATTATGAACAATAAAGTATGGTCGAAGCAGCAATTTCTCCATCAATCTTTTATTGGTTAGCGCAAAAAAAGAGATTGCTGCAGTAAATATGATCAACGCTATTGTCATAATATCAATTTATTGAAAAGAAGGTACTATTTCTAATGAATAATTTTAAACACTAATTCCTTAAGCAATTCACCCTGATCAACAGATTCGTTGTTAAGTCCTTTCGATCGCATATCGTACTCCCTAAGTAACGAAAACACCTGCACGCATTTTCGGGGTGGAAAAAGTTTAGCAGCTTGCTTATACTCCGAAATAAAGAAGGAGTGTACCCCCAGCTTAACGGATGCGTTCCGTTCCGATTTATCATTTAAAAAATGGTATGTAAAGATCTTCTTGAAATATTGATGTAAAGAAATTATTGTTGCCTGTATTGGGTTTGCAGATTGATTTTTGGCAAAGTAATCGACAATTCGATTGGCTTTAAGTGTATCGCGTTGACCTATTACCTTATTAAGTTCAAACCTGTTGAAGTCCTTGCTGATTCCAATGTTTTGCTCAATATGTAAAGGGGTTATTCGTTTTGTGTCCTGAGGGATCGTAACTATGAGCTTTTCGAGCTCATTCACAATTTTACTAAGATCATTCCCAAGGTAATCCCTAAGCAATTCGCTCGATGCAGGAGTGATATCGATACCCTTGTTCCTTAAATACTGTGTAATCCAGGGGGGAATCTGGTTGTCGTAAAAGCGCTTAAAATCAATAGCAACACCAACTTTGCGAGATAAATCAAAAACTTTTTTTGCTTTAACATTTAGATTTACTCCAGGTGCAAGTTTATATCCTATTACTAGTATTGTTGACTTTTGGGGCGAATTAAGATATACCTCTATATCATCAATATTTTTTATCATTTGAGCTTCCCTAACAATAACAACTTGATAGTTTGCCATCATGGGAAAGCGTCGCGAAGTCTCTATTATTGCTGGAATGGATGCATCTCTGCCATAAATGATGGTTTGATTAAAGGCTTTCTCAGATTCAGACAGCACATTCTCTGCGATGAAGTCGGTAATAAGATCAATATAGTAATTCTCATCGCCCGAAAGAAAGTAGATAGGTTTATATATCTTTTTCTTTAATTCGCTGATGATTTCCAAGTAAATATCATCGATACCCTTGCGCTTTGCCATTTTTCTTTTTTAAAACCTAAGATGCTTAACTGATTGACCATGGTTCCTTAACTCCTTAAGCGATTCGATGCCAATCTTAATATGGTCTTCTACGTATAGATTTGTAACAATCCGGTCGCTTTCTTTTGTTTTCACTCCTGTTGATATCATGGGTTGGTCGGAGACTAGCAATAAAGCACCAGAGGGAATCTCGTTGGCGAAACCAACAGTAAAGAGGGTAGCCGTTTCCATATCAATTGCCATAGCTCTAATCTTACGGAGGTAATCCTTAAATTCATCATCGTACTCCCATACCCTGCGGTTTGTTGTGAGAACCGTGCCTGTCCAGTAGTCGCGGTTAAAGTTTCGAATTGTAGTAGATACTGCACGTTGAAGGTTAAATGCGGGTAATGCAGGAACTTCTGGAGGAAGATAATCATTGGATGTTCCTTCGTGCCTAATGGCAGCAATGGGAAGAATCAGGTCGCCTAGTTCACTTTTCTTCTTTAGTCCTCCACACTTCCCTAGAAAAAGTACTGCATCGGGGTTAATGGCAGTAAGAAGATCCATAATAGTTGCAGCGTTTGGACTTCCCATTCCAAAATCAATCATTGTAATACCATCGGCAGTAGCACAGGGCATGTTTGCAGAGGCATCAACAACTTTTGTGTTGTTGTATTCAACGAAGAAATCAAGGTAATTCCTAAAATTTGTTAGCAGTATATGTGTCCCAAAATCTTCCAACTTCTGCCCTGTATATCGAGGCAGCCAATTGGAAACAATTTCTTCCTTTGTTTTCATATTAAAATGTTTTAGGTTCGCTTATATTTTCTTGAATTGCCAATATGAATATTTTTTAATAATTCATTTGTTGATAAAGCAATGCAAAATCAATGTATTTAGAAAGCAAAAATAAAGAATTTTTCTGACCTTTATATGAACTGTACCGATTTGCAGTTGCAGTAGTTGATAACTATTATAATCTTTGCAGAAATTCACAGGAATGGATACACCCTTAAATTTACCATCCTTCGAAAAATCGATTAAACTTTTGGGAGGACAAAGGAAGATATTTGATAGGATAAGAAAAAAATACGTGGTATTAACTCCCGAAGAGTGGGTTAGGCAGCATTTTATCAATTTTCTTATTGAGCACAGCGGATACCCCATAGGCCTCATGGCTGTTGAACAAAAAGTGATAATCAATGGCATGCCTCAGCGAGTTGATATTGTAACTTATAACAGGAATGGAAAGCCTCTTTTAGTTGTAGAGTGCAAAGCACCCGAAGTTGAACTTACTCAGGATACTTTCAGGCAAGCTGCTCGTTATAATTTAACCCTAAAGGCCAATTATCTTATTATTACCAACGGGAAAAAGCATTTTTGTAGTTGGGTCGATACCAAAAATATGGAATTCAGATTGTTAAATGAGATACCTAATTATAAAGAAATTGCCGAAGATTAGTCTTAACTTTTATTCAAGTTATGCAAAGGATTTATTGCCTGAAGCATTATTTCATCGAGCCAACCCGAAACCGTTTTAATCCAGTCTTTTTTTATTCCAACCTCAATAAATCCTGCACTTTTAAAAAGTTGAAGGCTGATAGTATTATCGGAAGTCACATTGCAGTATAGCTGATGAAGCTGTAGCGTTTCGTATGAGTAATGCATGAGAAGTCTTAGCGCTTCTGTGGCATATCCTTTTTGTCGGTATTCCTTATTGGCAATTAAGATACCTACGCCAGCCCTTAAGTGAAAAGGGTCATAATCAAAAAGATCAACAGTTCCAACAGGAACAAGCATGAGAGAACTTTGGTTTTTTGCTTCAATAATTAGCCTTAGCTGCTTTGTTTCCCAAATATCGAGATGCGAGGTATCAATATATTTTTTGAGAACGAATTTTGAGAACGGTGTAACAGTATTGCTAACCTTCCAAATCTCCATATTGTTTTCCCATGTGTAAAGCAATTCCAAATCGGAAGGTTCGGGTGCACGAAGTTTAATCAGGTTACTCTCAAGGGTATTTAAGGACATGGGCTTTACTCTTTATACCTATTTATATTCATAATGAAGGCTTCGGTAAATCCAAGGAGTTTAATTTTTTCTAATTCCTCTTTGGCTGCATTTTTTCCTTTGAACTCTCCGAAAATATACTGATAAATTCCATTTTCGCTTTTTACCTCCTTTACATTAAGCCCTTTGAATACTGAAGCATCTTCTATTGGTTCATTGGATGCCATAATTTGAATTGTATAAATACCCTCATCTGGTTTAAAGCTCTCTTCGGTAACAGATGTTGGAAGGGAGAGTAACACCTGAAGATCCCTTTCTCCAATTATGGTTGATTCTGGAAATCCATTATCAATGGCATAGTTTAGCAATGCTATAGCTTGAGACTTATGATCGTAAGAACCAATGGTATGAGCAAACTGCCCCTTGGGTCCAGTAAGTTTTCTTGTTTGTTGACCTACATGTTTACCAATTTTCACTTCGCTAACAGCATTTATTGGATAATTAATGGGTGATAGCAGAATTGTATAGGATTGTTGCCTTGGTTTAAGGTGCTCAGGAATAGATATATCTTCCTGAATTTCGATATTTTCGTCCGATTTAAGGACTGAGATTGCAGCACGCCGGTTAAGACTTCTTCCTTCGGGGTTATCTGTTCCGTCGGGGTTAAGATTAACCGCAACATTCTCAAGATCACTAGCGCCCCTGGCAACCATCCGTTCTTTGCCTATTCCCTTTCCAACTAAGTAATCGATCACTGATTGTGCTCGGCGAAGTGAAAGTTTATAGTTATACGATGCTGGTCCTTTACTATCGGTATGCCCACAAACCTCAATGGTTAGGCTTGGATATTTATTCATAATACCAAATACCTTCTCCAATTCAAAAGCTGCCTCTCGGTTAAGCTTATCGCAATCGAATTCAAAAAGAATGCTCCGAATTTCAAGCACTTCTCCTGAAGCTACTTTTTCTGGGATCATTTGAATGTCAACAGGGTACGATGATTGCGAAAAGTCATCGGGAATATACAATGGCAAAACTTTCTCAGTATATCCCTCACCCTTAACAATTAAGCGGTATAAACCAGATTTTACTTCAAAAAAAAACTTCCCGCTTACATCTTCAGGCTTTGTTTCTTGAATTATTTCATTATTAATCACATCGATTAATTTCAATGAAAACTTATCACCTTGAACTTCAAAGTTATTGGTTAGAGATAAAATTCCTTCGATATTTACAGCCAATTGTTCGGACTCGGATTTTATGGAAAGTAAATAGATGTTTCGAATATCAGGGCTACCTTTTTTCACGAGAGATACAAGTGCATTTTCGTTATCAAGGGGGTAATATGATAAGTCATCATCTGTTGTGTTGATAGGGTAACCCAGGTTAATGGGAACAGACCACTCATTCTCTCCCATTCTTTCGGAGTAGAAAATATCGTACCCCCCTATGCTGTTATGCCCTTGCGAAACAAAGTAAAGTGTATTGCCATCTGGGGTTAAAAATGGTGATTCCTCATGGTAAGGGGTATTAATTGTTGATCCAATATTTTGGGGATCGCCCCATTCGCCGCTTGGCATTAATTTACAGAAATATATGTCAAGGCCACCATACCCTCCCTTGCGATTGCTGGAAAAGAATAAAGTTTGCCCGTCAGGCGAAATTGAAGCTCCAGTTTCCCAACTACGTGATGAAATATTCTTACCCAATCTTGTAACTGGTTGCCATTTACCATTGTCAAAATGGCTTTTATACACATTGCCTATTCCCCTATCGTTTTTAAATAAATAAATTGTGTTTCCATCGGGGCTTAACGATGTGGTAAATATCTCTCCTTCAACGGTCAAATCGAGTGTTATGTTTATGGGATTACTCCATTGTCCGTCATCTTTCATCCTTGAGATATAAATAGCATCATAAAATTTTTCCTGAGTTGTAAAAGCCATTGTTTTACCATCGGCTGAAACTACCTGGCTATAAATATATTTTTCATTATCAAATAGTTTTATCAACTCAAGGTCAATCTTTAATGGTTCTTTCATCATTTTAATGGCTCTTTGGCATGCCTGTATTTGCTGATCAACATAATCGAGACTATAGACATCCTTAGTGTCGATTATTTCCCGAAAAGTGTTATAAGCTTCTATGGCCTTATCAATATTTTCAACAACCCTATATGCTTCGCCGAGATAAAAATAAGTATTTTTAGGTGCCTTTGTTTCTTTGTATGAACCCTCCTGATAGTTTGATGTAATATTCTTAACTGCTGCCTCAAGGTAGGGTATTGCATTATGCTTTTGACCCGATATATTAAGATAGCACAGCCCTATTCTGTAGTTTAAGTTTGCGTTATCGGGCTTTTGTTCAAGGGCTTTTTTGTAAAGCGGGAGCGCTTCAGCAAAATCGTTGAATAGAAAGTAGTACTCAGCATCAGTAAAAGTTGTTCGATAGTCCATTTCCTGTGCTCTAAGCATGCTTAATGTGGAGAATTGAAATACAATAAGCAGCAGCCAATAAAAGGGGTTTACTCTATTCATGGTATTTAATTCTTTAGGGTCATATGCTTAAAGGCTCATGGATGAAATAAACTATATTCTATAATAAAAAATACTTTCAAAGAAAAAATCATAGATTACTGTATTCCAAAAGGATAAACTCAAAAAACAAATATAATAAAAAGCCCTTAGATAGGATAATGATTTGAAAAAAATATAATAATATAGGAAAAAATGATTGTAGCCTTTAAATTGAATCTTTGTTTCTCTTACGTTTAAAGTAAAAAAGCAATAGTATGAAAATAGCTACTAACAGCGAAATACCAAAGAGCAATTTAACCCCTGAAGTATAATGTTTCTTTTGTATCGCCTGATAAACTGTCTCTTTCTGCTGTGGTGATAAAGCATAAAAATCTTCAATGGCGCTCTCTGCAAAAAGATTTAATAATTCGGTTATATAGGGCTCAATTTCATTCGCCCTTTGAGTATTAAGGTAATTCCACAATGACTCAAATGAAGTGATTTCGGGGTTTGTAAGAACCGCATAGTCTAGAATCTCTGCAAGACCTGGAGAGGCTTTTCTCTTTAAAAGCTGGAACTTAAAGAAAAATTCTTCAATTTGCGAAGTGGTGGATATTTTTCGCAGCTGTCGGTAATGCATTTCCGAATACTGCTCATTCAGTATATCCATTAATTGTGCAAATAGAACAATGTACTCCTTTGAATATCCAAGAGAATCAGCCAAATGGGCAAATCTAGTAGCCCAAAGTTTATGCATGGTTTTAGGATCATGCCAAGTTTTGTTAAAACTTAAAGGAATAATTGATTCTATTTCTTTATCGGCTATTGTAACCAGCAACTTAGTTAACCATTCTTCATCAATTTTCAGCTGTTTTATCTGCTCTTCGGTTAACTGGGCAGATGAGAAAACACTCTCTGTTTTAGAGCTATCTGATGGTATCTTTATCGCTTTTTCTGGTGACTTAATCGTATCAAATCCCATTGGAAAGAGTAAATCTATACCCCTCAAATCTTTAAAATCATCTTCGGGCTTTTGAATTTTATCCTTTAAAACCTCAAAGGGTTTAATCAGCTCCTGTTCATGTATTGGCTTTGTTTCGAGTTTTGCTATTAGTGTTTCTCTCAACTTGCTCTGATCCTTTAGGCTGTAAGCTTTCCCTTCAAAGAACAATCTGAAACGCTTTTCAGGATCTAAGTATTCAAGGTTTTCTTGTTTTGATGGGTCTAATAATGCAACCCCAGGAAGATTTAGAGTGTCAACAATTAGGGTTTTACGTGGCAAGTCATCCTTCCTTTCGTAATAATCGGATGAGGACACAATGCTTCGCTGATATTTGGGAAGAAATATCTCTAACTGATAGATATCTGTTTCACCAAATGCATCATCGGAAAAAAGTGCCATTAGCCCCTTAGAGCCATCGCCAAGCGGATGAAAAAATAAATCATCGTCGGTAGAATTTATTGGATATCCTAAATTTACTGGTTTTGACCAAGTGCCATCATTTTGATTTTGAGAGAAAAAGATATCATACCCTCCCATAGTGTTGTGCCCTTCGGAGCTGAAATAAAGGGTATTCCCGTCTGTTGTTACGAATGGAGTATTCTCGTTGAAGCGTGTATTAATATTTGGACCTAGATTTTTTGACGGGCCCCAGTCGCCACCGTGAACCCTTTCGGAAACGTAGATATCAAGATCGCCATACCCCCCAGCCCTATTGCTTGTGAAGAATAGTTTGGTCCCATCGGATGAAACACAAGCATGGGTTTCGTAATGTAAGGTGTTTATGTTATCATTCAATTTACTCATGGGACTCCATTTGCCGTCCTTATAGTTAGAAACATATATGTTGCCAACATGATCAACATCTTTGAAAAGGTACAGCTCATCGCCTTTATAGGAAAGCGATAGAGTAGTGCAATTGCCATCAACTACAAGATCAAGTGTTATATTTTGTGGAGTACCCCACTTGTCCCCCTCCTTTCGAGCAACATATATGGCTTGGTAGAATCTTTGCTTGGTAGTGAAGGCTAAGGTTTGTCCATCGCCAGAAACCACAGGATTATAGTTTGGAAAGTGGTTATTGATGTTTGGTCCCAAATTGTTACGTAAAAAATTTACCGGATAACTTCTGATAACTTGCGATCGTTTTATGCTATTAACCTGATGATTCAAATATTCGATATCATAAAGTCTCTCATTTCGAATTCTATCAAGAAATTCGCTGTATGCCTGCTGTGCTTTTTCGAGTTGATTGTTAACAAAGTATGCATTACCCAAGTAGAAAAGGGCTTCCACCGGAGCCCTTGTTTCTCTTATTGATTGTTCGCTGTATCTTTTTGAGATGTTTTTTGAAGCTCTTTCCAAATAGGGCATCGCTTGGTGCTTTCGTCCCGGAATATTTAAATAGCAAAACCCTATTCTATAATCGATGTTAAAATTATCAGTATAGTAATCATAAACCCTAAGGTACAAAGCAAGTGCCTCTTCATAATCTTCAAAGTAGAAATAGGCGTTGGCATCCTTATATAAATCCTCCATTTGTTGCCTACTCTGTTGTCCAACAACAGTTATTGCAGCAAAAAACCCTATTATAAGGGTTGCAAATCTCATCCTAAGCATCTTTGAACAAATTCTTTACAATAAAAAAGAAAAACTCAAAGATAGTGAAAAAGAATATACAAAAACATAAATTATTTTCAGATAGATAATTACTTATAAAAAAATGTGAAAAGAATGTTATAGATAATAAGTCAATTTTTCTAAGGTTTAAGGTAAAACTATTAAACCATTCTGATCTCGTCGTGAGTTTGCCTGCTGATTACTTTGACCCTGGGTAATTGGGATTGTTGGGTTTTTTTCACCGTTGAAGTCGTCTTCAATATTCTTACTATTCACATTCTTATTAAACTCTACGAAATATATATCATTTTCGCCAAAACTCTCAGAAAGGGCACGCGAAATATAGCCTTTGGTGCCATCGCAAATGGGGAAAAAGAATATATCATCGTCGGTGGTATTTATGGGGTAACCCAAATTTATGGGTTTTGTCCACTTGCCATTTCGACGATAGGATACAAAAATATCGAAACCACCCATTGTGGTATATCCTTTGGATGCGAAAAATAGCTTTTTGCCATCGTGTGATAAAGTTGGTGAAATCTCATCGTAAGGTGTATTGATGGCATCGCCAAGAGCAATGGCTTCAGACCAACCAGAAGCAGTTTTTACTGAGAAATATAAGTCAAAACCTCCTTGTCCACCTGATCTATTGCTCGAAAAATAAAGGGTATCGCCAGTGGGACTAAAAGCTCCGTAGTTCTCCCAACTTTTAGAATTTATCTCCTTGGGTAACCGCGACATCATTCCCCAACTTTTCTTAGTAGTATCGTATTGACTGATATATAGATTGTACACATCGTTATCATTTCTGGCAAGCAGAAGTGTTCTTCCATCTGATGAAAGCCCAACCGTGCGAATAGCTCCATCGGCAAAAAGTTGACTAGTAATATTAATAGGATGCTTCCAATTATCATCACTTTTAGTGGACATCATTATTGCGTAGTAAAACTGTTGGGCCGAAGTATAAATCATTGTTATATTGTCGGCAGAAACCACAGGGAATATTTCAGAAAATCGAGAATTAACATATCGACCAACTGAAGTAAACTTAACGCTAACAGGGTTTTCCATCAATTCCTTTGCATACTTTACAGACTCCATCTCTTTTTTCACAATGGATATTTCATGGGCATCTGAATCACTTAGCATACTGCGATAAGTAATAAAAGCCTGATTGGACTTAGCAAAATCGCCATTTATCCTCAAGGCTTGACCATAATAAAGAAAAGCGGTTTTAGGTGCTTGACGTTCAGTAAAATAACCCTCACGGTAATTGTCTGTAATATCTTTAATTGCCCGTTCAAAAAATGGTATGGATTTATGCTTTTGATTTGGAATATTCAAGTAACAAATCCCAATTCTATAATTAATATTTGCATTATTAGGCTGAAGATTATAAATCTCAAGGTAAAGAGGCAAAGCATCCTGATAGTCCTCGTATAACAGATAGTACTCAGCATCCACAAAAACCCTTTTAAAATAGGAACTTCTTTGAGAAAATGCTGAAAGGGAAAGTATTAAAAAAATAACTAATGAGTAAAAATATTTATTCATTAGATCCTATTTAATGATGCAATAGTCTTGTTTTACGATAACTACTTTTTAAATTATAATGTCAATAATAATTATAAAAATTAATCGCGTTGTCAAAGTAAGCTAATTTAATGCTATTTGCAAAATAACTTTTCAAAAAATACATATAAATCAGCCTCTTGATGTTTAGGAGTAGAAAATTTGATGATATATCCTAAGATGATGAAATGCTAAAAAATCATCAGGAGGGTTACTAGTGGGTAGAAAAATGGAAACCGTTAATTCTATGGAATAAAATCCTGTAAGTTATCTCTTAAGGCTTTAAGAAACATTCCTCCTAGCGCTCCATCGACAACCCTGTGATCGTATGAAAGGGATAGCATGGCAATTTGTCGAATACCAATGGAATCACCGTTTGTCGATTCTATAACTACAACCCTTTTGGTTATACTACCAATTGCTAAAATGGCAACCTGTGGTTGGTTGATAATAGGGGTTCCTGTTAGGGTTTCAAACATTCCAAGATTAGTAATGGTAAATGTACCTCCTTGTATATCATCGGGTTGAAGTTTGTTTTCCCTGGCACTATGCGCTAATTGATTCACTTTAGTGGAAAGTCCAACCAGATTTAACTTATCCGCATCCTTAATTACGGGTACAATTAGATTTCCGTTGGGAAGTGCTGTGGCAATACCAATATTTATATTCCTTTTAACCAATATTTTATCCCCTTCAACCGAGCTGTTGATCATAGGAAACTGCTTTATTGCTTTAATGGTTGCCTCAACAAAAAGTGGGGTTAGTGTAAGTTTCTGGCCTTCTCTCTTTTCAAAGGCATCCTTATTCGCACTGCGCCAAGTAACAAGATTGGTTACATCGGCTTCGATAAAAGAGGTAACGTGAGCAGAAGTTTGCTTGGAAAGCACCATGTGCTCAGCAATCAGCTTTCGCATACGATCCATGTGAATAATCTCAACCGATGATCCTGAAATGGTTCTCTCGCTAATAGTATCTAAGGGTTTTGGTTTGCCAGTAAACTTACCTCGTTTATCAATATAGGCAAAAATATCATCGCGAGTAATTCGGCCATTTAAACCGGTGCCATTTACCTGCTCAAGCTCATCGATGGGTATGCCCTCCTGCTTAACAATAGTTCTAACTAAAGGGCTAAGAATACGGTTTTTACCATAAACTATCTCATCATCGCTCCCCTGGTGTGTTTCCGCTTGAACTGGTATAGCTGTTTCATGTGAAGAATGGGAGGTTAGATCTACCTTAGGTGTTTGAACTTTGTCCTGTTCCTTTCCCTCAACCTCGAGTATGGCTATGGTTTGTCCTACCTTAGGCACATCCCCCTCTTTAAAAAGCAACTCCTTAACTTTGCCAGCAACTGGTGCAGGTATTTCTGAATCAACCTTATCTGTAGCAACCTCTACAATTGATTGATCCTCATTAACCATATCACCCTTGGATACCAGCCATTTTGTTATTGTGGCATCTACTATTCCTTCACCCATAGCAGGTAAAACTATATCTATGGTTTTCATTGATTATTCTTTTGGAAGTATAACACTAATTATCTCTAATTGTTGAAATATTAGCTGCTTCTTCAAAGCTGGTTTATCACACTTTTCAAGTTTTCAGTCAATTAATGATTAAAAAAAGCCACTCTATTTAATATTAGAACTTGTATTTGTTTTCTCGAATACATTCTTTAGGTGTTGAGAAATTAGCGATGCATTGTGACTCGAAACAGTAAAATATCTTACCTGAAAAGTATTATAATCAGCATTTTGCTCAATAACTGTAACGCTTGGATCCATATTAATTGATGACCATGGAAGAAGTAGGATTTCATGTGCAATCTTACGTTTTAGCTCCTCGATGGGGATTCGAGCAGTGATAGTTAGCAATGTTTCGTGACCTTTTAAGCCATCATTAGGGTTTTGAACACTAATAGCGTCAGATGTAAAACGACTAAAGGGTACTTTAACCCGCTCGCCACTGTAAGTTTCAAGTTCAAGGGATCGATATCCAATTTTTTTCAGGATGCCCTCTGCATGGGGCAATTTTATATACTGATTCTTTTCAAAGGGTATCTCGGCTTTAATAATAACGCCAGAAATAAAATCGCGCAGAAAGTACCAACTTACAATTGCTATTAGAATAGCAACTAGAGCAGTTATTATTAGGTTATTGAATGGATATTCGTTTAATGTTCCATTTAATGCCCATAGCCCAAAAGTTACCCAAAGGATAAACTCCAAAAGAGGAAATATCCTCAATAAAATTCTTCGAATTTTTTTCTGGGGTATTATTGTATTTATCAACCTTCCAATAACTCTAAGTAAGATAAATAGCACCAAAGCAAAAATTATATATCTAGCAATCATGTTTTTATGGTTTACAAAGCAATTATAAAAGCTTATTCAACATCATTCAAAATTAGATAAAACCTTTATCCCTGAGTTTCTCCAAGAGAAATGTTTCGATACTAGCATTTAATGCATAAACTTTGGGAAATCGTTCTTCAATAATCCCAGCTCTCAGTAAATCGGCTATCAAAACCCTGGACTGTGACTCCTCTTGACGAAGAATTCTTGATAGCCTCTCAACATTAAACCTTCGATGTATGGCAATCTGAAGTATTACCAACCAAAGGTCATTGCTGATCTCGTTTAAATATACTGTTGTAGGAATGGTTGGATTTCTTATGATGATTGCCTTCCCCATAACCTTTGTAATATTTGACAACCAAGCCTGCATGGTAAAACCAGGATTACCGCCCGTTAGATTGAAGTACCTGTTGAAGAGTTTGGCAAAGTTCCACTGGTTTAGCATATCCTCATTCTTGCCATTCAAAGTAAATTTGATCCCTCCAGTTCTGTGCCTTACCATAATGAGCTCTTTCAGCTCTTTCGCATCCATGGGTTCACACTCAATATGTCCCATAAAGTATGCATCGAGGTTATTGAGCTTATTCATCAACCCATAAGCAACTGTACCCGCATTAACAATGAAGAACACTTTGCTGTTTAAGCTCTTTATTAGATTTACAATTTCTAAGACAACACCATTACCCTCTTCATGTCGCTCCCACCAAAGCTCTAAATCGTTAATTATAATAACACGTTCGGTTGGGGTGGAATTTAAAAAAAAGTTAGGGTTTATGGTTATTTCCAAAGCCTTTTGCAGTGCTTCTATAAAATCATCCTTTTTTATGGATCCTCCCTTTGGAGGCTTAACCACATGTACACTATATCCTACAAAAAATCTCTGTGCTATGAATTTTGACAGTGAAGTTTTACCTTCGTTCCTACCTCCTGTTATGAGTAAAGCACCAGAATACCCCTCCTTAAAACGATTAGCTATTTTCTCAGCTTGCCTAAGCTCATTCTGCCTTCCAACCCAAAGGTCCTTGTTTATGGTTGTGCTGCCAGAGAACAGACTCGTGTAATAAAATGGCAACTTTTTGATTATCTGTGGATTTGGTGAAAAACCCACAAGCATCTCCTGTATTGCCTGATTGCTAATTTTATGCTCTCTCTCGAAAGCACTCAGTCTTTGTGCAAGCATTATTCCTTCGCTCTGCGAGTAGAGCAAGTTTACCATTTGTTTTCCAAAAAAACGATTTAACTTGTTAAGTTGATTGCCAATTGACCTGAACGTTTTTCCCTTTTGCCTTCTTTTTGTTCTTGAGCTCTCCTGATAAACTGAAGGAGTGAATATTATTGAATGAAGTGGCTCCAGAGACTTTTTCAGATACTCATCAAGGTTGTTCTCAAAACTTTCCTGAATGACATTCACTCTTAGTTCATCATCTGATATTTCTTTTAAAAGCTCATCGATGAGCTGAGTCTTAAGTTGACCATGCTTTTCTGTATCTCCCTCTTCATCATGCAGTAAATTTTCGAGATTAAATGTTGCCAATTTCAACCTATCGATCAGTTTAATTGATATATCCCTCAAGATTTCTGATGATTCCTCCATTAAATCACGAGATTTACTAATCAACTCCATCCCAATGTAATAGTTTGCTTTTTGCCGGTAATTAATAATTCTGGTGTCGCTTTCGGGAAATTCACCCTTATCAACTTGTGCAAAAAAGTTCTCTCCATTCACCTCAACTTTTTCAGGGAGGTCGGTAATAATTTCACTTATTTCATCGAAAAACTCTTCAAAGCTCTCCCTAAAATACAGGTCTTGTAGGTCTTTAAACTTCTCAATAACATCGTCTGTCTCGGGCAGTTTTGATGATGTTTTCATCTCCTCCAATTTTGCCTTTAGGTTTACAATTGTTCGGGTAAACTTAGCATCCAACCTTTCAGTTAGCCCATCAACCTGCTTCCTTATTTTAATTTTAAACCTATTTCTTAGTGAAATTTGAATAAACTCAAGATGAATTTTACTTACAAATAGATAAATATTATTGCGCCAAATCATTGGCAGTTCCTGTAAGTCCTTCTCATCAACTGCATTCCTCTTCTGAATCTTAATGAATCGTCGGAGCAAAAATGACGATTCGGGTCGATCGATTACATAGCTTAACCTTTGAATGTTCTGCTCTAAATCGTTTCGAAGTTTTAGTACGGCTTGCCGATTCGAAAAGATTAGCTCTTTTAAAGTTTGATCGAGCAATTCCTTACTTTGTTCCTTTTGTAGTTGAATGGCTTCTGCAAATGTGGTTGTGTTTAATTTATTGATCATTAGTTCAATCCCATTGTGCAGCTCTATCATTGCCTTTTTGATATTGCTTAAGAATTGAAATGTATTAAAACCCAAAAGTTTATAATAATCCTTTATCGTGATATACCTATTATTCATAAGGAATTGCTCCGATGCCCTTTCCAGTTCAACTTTCACATTTATTGGCCAACCTAAAAGCATCCCCCTTGTTTTACAACGAAGTTTAAACATCCTTATACGCGGGGAGTCATTCTTTCTAATTGTAAAATCGGAACGATTGAACTTTATCCATACTTTATCTGTAATGCTTTCAATAAAGGTTCTATTTCGTTCCATGTATTCATCAAGAGACTCTTTCAGGGTAGAGTGAACACTATCAATAACCTCTGTCTGAAAAATGTTGACCCTTTTCTTTGTCTGGAATGATAAATCAGACATTGCTTTAGAAAACAACCTTTCCTTCTCGGCAACATTTTCCTCATCCATTGCCCTTTCGAGGGTTGATAATACTTTTGATGAAATTGCAGATACTTCCTTATGAAAATTTTTCAGCAACAACTCCTTTTGATTAACCGACTGATCGATAAACTGGGCAAATAATAATTGCTGTTTATCAGCAATTTTTTCTAATTCATCGGCTAGAAGCTCTTTTTCAGGTAATTTAATCACATCGGAAAAATTGATATCATCCTCTGTCTCAGAAACAGCATCTTTTTCTTTTTCTAAAGGAATTACAGATGCGTTGATCTGCTCAAATCCACTTCCAGCCTCTAGTAACATTGAAGCGCAGGGTAAATTTGCAGCCCACTTAATGTAATCAAACCACTGATCGGCAGTTTTATAATCCCGAGAAAACGATTCGAGTAAGGTAAGATCAGCATTAACGGATTCGCTCAAAATAATATCTCTTTCTGATATCTTTTCAATGGTATTATTAATCACCTTTACAGTGCCTAAAAGCCTTGAATTATTGAGCATTTGATTTAGCAAGGCATAAATACTGTCGGTCTTTGTGGTGTTGTAGTTTATAACTAAAATCCTAATCCGAACTCCTCGCCAAACTTGTTCTGTAGAGATATAATTTAGCAACGCTAAACCAAAATTTAGGTTTCTGCTATTCCCATTCCACCAAATATCAATTTGACGTTGTGAACTATTATTTATAAGAGGTTTATAATTATAGAGCAAAAGGTTATAGTCAAGCTTACGAAGAACATTAAATGTGCTAAAGAATTTATCGGGATTCTGGGTTTTCTTTGGCGAACCCATAAGTATGGTATTGGGTTCAAATCCAGTAAAACCGTAAACACGCGAAATCATTTGCATACCTTCATAGATATCGCTACAGGTATGCCGTCGGGTAATGACTTTTTTCCCTGCATGATCTAATTCAGTGTTTGCTTTAACTGCAGCTGTGAACAGCTCATCATCGTTTGAACTTTCAACTAGCTCAAAATTTGTGAAAACCCCAAGTTTTCCCACAAGAGTTCGCCCCATATCAATCAATTGGGGTCGAGCCTTAACATTACCGCTAAAGAGTATTATGTTAGGACGCCAATTCCGTTGATTTCTTGTTGATAATGCCGAAAGTTTCATTAATCCATACTTGACAAGCGATGACCAAAATCCACCCCAGGTATCTCCCGATTGAAGGCTTAGCTCTCTGCGTTTTAGGAAAAAGAAGATGGCTCCCAGTATTACTATTGCTCCAATCATGGCAATAATATCTAGCTGTATCATTACCACAAAGCAAGCAATTGCCCCGATAATACTTATCCAACCAGGGATGCGAAAAGATGGTCGAAAATCGGAACCAGCCCAATTCTCAATAGCGCAGGTAAGATTGAGAAAACCATAGGTTATAATGAAGAAAATGGAAACGACTCTAGCAATAACGTTCAATTCGCCTATGAGAATACCCGAAAGGGCAATCAAAAAGGTTAGCATTAGGGCATTTCGCGGTTCATTGCCTTTGCCAACTCCCTTGGAAAAGATTTTAGGTGTTATTCTATCAATGGCGGTGGCTTGCAGTATTCGTGGTGCCCCTAAAATGCTACCAAAAGCCGACGAAAGGGTTGCCCCCCATATCCCTGCAACAACCAAAGGCGAATAGAATGAAATATTCAATAGTACCGAAGAATCGTTAACAAGTAAATCGCGTTCAACTGTGTACGAAAAAAAGAAAACCAAACCTATATAAACAACCAACCCAACGATAATTGCCAATATAATTCCAATGGGAATCGCCTTTTTTGGATCCTTAAGATCGCCCGACATGGAGACACCTGCCTCAAAACCTGTAACTGCTGGGAAAAAAATTGCAAAAAGTGCAATCCAAGGGAGTGAATTACTGGCAGTTTCCATAATGGGTGAAGCGGGTCCAAATTCATGCTTTCCCATAAAAACAGAAACCAACGAGAGTATTAGGACGGCTAAAATAACGAACTGTGTCTTAAGGGCTAAATTTGTACTAATAAAAGTAATAATGGTTACCACAATAAGCGATAGAACCCCTGCAATCCTTATATTGTTAATGGTTGTCTCAATTCCAAAGGCTGTTAATAGGATTTCGGAAAAACCTATCAGGTAAAGACTCACACTAAAAGATAGTCCAACAAATAGAGCAAGGCCAAGTGTCCCCCCTATGGGAAGTCCCAAACTTCTGGAAATCATGTAGTAGGTACCACCAGTTTCTACCTTTTTATCGGTAGCAATACTAGCTACACTAAGTCCTGTTGAAACAGAAATTATGTGTGCCACCAAAATAATGCCTAAGGTAGCCCACAAACCTGCCTGACCAACAATCCATGGCAGCCTCAGATACATTATTACACCTAATATGGTAAGGATTGAAGGTGTAAAAACACCTTTAAACGCCCCAAACTTGTTGCCCTTGTTGCTCATAATAAGTTACTGTTTCAAATTTTTGGCAAAATATAATACCAAATATACATGGATTAAAGAAGAAAACGAAAAAAGGCACTAAGTAAACTGCAAGGAATAATTATTGATTAAAATCCTACATGATAAAAAGATAGATAGTTAACTGAAAATTTTCTACAAAAATTTTATGCGATAAAACCTCAATTATGTAAATTAGTTTCCAAAAAAACTAAGAAAACAATGGACTATCAGCTACAACTCCTTACTGTAATGGCCTCCTATCTCCTTCTTTTAATCCTTTGGGGCATGTATCAGGGTCGGAAGGTTAAAACCGATTCGGACTACTCTATCGCCGGGCGAAAATTACCCGGATGGGTTGCTGCTCTTTCCGAACGTGCCACCGGAGAATCGTCGTGGGCATTACTTGGGCTGCCAGGAGCAGCATACGCACTAGGCCTTACTGAAGTTTGGACTGCCCTTGGCTGTGTTGTGGGTATCATTGCTGCATGGTGGCTACTTGCATGGAGATTAAGGGATGAGGCAGAAAAATACGACGCCAACACCTTTGCCGATTACCTTGCCCGTAGGCATGGTGACGCTGGTAAACTGATTAGAATTGTTGGTAGTTTTACCATTGTTTTCTTTTTCTTCTTCTATGTTGGGGCACAGTTCTTAGGTGGTGGTAAAACGTTGCACACCATGTTCCACATTAAACCCGAATTGGGTATGCTTTTCACCGCGCTAATCATAGTACCTTATGCCATTTATGGTGGTTTCAGAAGTGTAGTTTACACCGATGTGATCCAAGCGATAGTTATGATAATCACGTTGGTTGTTGGTCCCATAGCGGGCATAATATACATTTCTAATAACCCTGAAATTTATGCCACTTCAGTTATTGATGCCTTACATCAGGCCGGTCCAGGACATTTGTCAATGGTAAACGGGCTAAAGGGGTTTGCTGCTGGTACGGTGATTGTAAGTGGCTTCAGCTGGTTCTTTGGATATTTGGGTGGTATGCCTCAGCTATCGCTGCGCTTTATGGCCATTAGCGACGAGCGACAGGCAAAGAAAGCAAGGAACATAGGCGTAGCATGGACCCTAATAGCCTACGTTGGCGCAATGCTTTTGGGCCTTATAGGTTTGGCCATTTTTGGCCCAGGAACACTTACCGATCAGGAGTATGTTATGCCTGCTGTCATTTTAAAGATTTTTCCACCCAGCATTGCTGCTGTATTAATCACCGGGGCCATTGCAGCAATGATTTCCACTGCCGACTCACTTCTTGTACTATCTTCTACTGAGATGAGCGAAAACCTAGTAAAACCTTTGAGAAAAGGGATCAGCCAGCGCAAAGGGCTCATTCAGTCTAGGTATATAACTGCCATTCTCGCTGCCGTTGCCTTGGGGATTGCCTACATATCACCCCAAAAATTGATATTCACTTTGGTGGGTTACGTTTGGGCAGGCATTGGTTGCACTTTCTCGGTGGTAATCCTTTTCACCTTATTCTGGAAACGCTATCATGGCAAAGCTGCCGTAATCACAATCTTATCGGGTTTGGTATTTACCATACTTTGGGTAAGTATGGGTTTCGATAAAACCATTATAACTGCGAAGTTTGCCAATTTTGTATTTACATTGATGGTTGCCATTACGGCAACATATCTGATTAAACCCGGAAAGGCCAAGTAGTAGAAACTCTTTTTACTTACCGTTTAAAAATGGCTTCGTGAATCTCTCTGAAATAGGTAACCTCTATGCGTCGTTGAACTTCTTTAATAGCTTCGCTTCCAGCATCCTTTTCGTTAAAATGTCTTCCAGTGAATCCCTCAAGCGATTTATAGTAAATCTGTTTACCTGTTGGTGTTTCAACCTTGATAGAACCTTCGAGAGCTGCATTTTTGTAATTACCAGACTGTCCTGCTTTTTTTGTCAGAACATTTATGTAAACCACGTAATCGGCTTCGCTCGATTTTTCTTTAATCACATAACCTCCCTCAATGGCTTTTTTTCGAAAACTATTGTAAAGAATACCCGGGCTAAGTTTTTCGCCCATGTTAACCTCATTGGATACAATGGCAAATATGGGCCTCTCAATATTGACCCTTATGCTGCCCTGCGGTAGGTTAAATCTAGAAATCATCCTACGAATCATTGCATCGGTTGTACCCTCAATCAGGATTTCATCAATATCAATTGTTGCTGCAAGGGTTTCGTGTGATTTATTGGAACGCACCACATCTATTTCAAAGGATGCAATTCCGTTTTTCTCTGTTCTCTTACTGTTATTCCGAATTGGCTTCTCAGAATAGCTAACTATTAATGGTAATTCTGAGATATTTCCGATGGCACGAAATCTTGCCTGAAATTGAAGGGACGATGAACTTAAACCCTGACCTGTTTTAACGCTAACCTCTGAATTCAAAGGAATAATTTCCAGGCCGGAAAGAGTGGCTGAAATTTCTTTAAAAATTTCGTTGCCCAGAAATATTTGAGACCCCCTAAAGTCAACAGGCAAGGGTTCGCTAAAGTATGGTTTAATGGGCTCAAGTGCTTTGACAAGTTGAACAAGTGCCAACCTAATATTCCCTGCATCGCAGGCATCAATTCCGCTGGTAAAGAAATCGAGCGAACGGATTACAGCGTTATTTCGTTTTTGCTCCTTAAGCTGATTATAATGCGATTTGGACAGTTTATAGAAAACCCAGTAGTTTTCGGCATCCTCCCATGTGTCAACCAATTCATATCCCTCCATATCCTGTTGCGTTTGAGCCCTTATTGTTGAAGTGAAGTCTTCCCTAAAATTCAGGTTCGACTCAAATGCATGAATTACAGAATTCGACGAAATGCTAATGGATATCTCTCCAGCCATATCAGACAGAGCATTTTGCCGGGCTGCCTGCTGATACTGATTTACATCAAAGGTTTTGCGTGCAATCCCTATTCCATAATAGTATATTTGAGATGTTGGTCTATTCTTTGCCCATTCAGGTTGAGGAGTAGGTGGTGGTCCCTGCACCTTCTTGCTCCCGCTGCAACTTACCATTGCTGCTGCAAGCATAATAATTATCAGGCAATTAGGAATCTTATTCATTATTTTTCAGGATTATACTGGTTGATCTTATGTGCAACTCGAGACGATATTTTTTCTATCGCTTCAATTTGTAGCGTGCTCACAGGTTTAATATTTTGATTTGCCGATAGAAGATTTTGAAGGGCCTTAACTGCGTTAAGACTATCATCGATCTTATCTTTGGGTGAATTTTTATCGGGAAATTCCCAGTATCCTGGAACCAGCTTACTTTTATCTCCATTGAAAGTGGCATAATGAATGGCGTCCGAGACATTCTGATTAATGGCATCCGATACTAAAACTGCACTTGTCTCTGTTGAATTAAGCTGATACTGAAATGAAGTTTCCACATTGTTTTCCTTGCTAATTTCTATGTAAGTAACTTTATGGTACTTATTTTCCTTCTTCTCCTCGCCTGATGTTTTATCCTTTATGGTAATTTCTTCCTTTAGATACCCTCGTTTTTCTTCCCTCTTAAACTTACCATCATTAGTATTAAACTTAATTACTGTCCCTCTTAATACAGCTTTTGGAGCCAACATTTGGCCGACCTGAACATTTGCCCCTATACTCGATGTTTGCCTTTGCTGAGAAATATACTGTTCAGTGTTCCCTGCATCTACAACTTTGATGAAAGGATTATTCAACCCGTTTAAATCGCTAATAATCTTACTCTGCAAAATAGTACCAGCATCCTTGTTGTTGCTATTGTTTCTAAATGTTTCAATGGATATAGTTATCATCCCTTTAGCAAGTGATTCGTCGCGCAAATCTTTACTATCCTTGTAGGTACCATGAGTAGTAATAATACTATTGAAGTTTGCGTATGCTGAACGGAAAAGCCCATTGATTAGAAATTCCATACCAGCACGGTATAGGGGTTCGCTCTGAGAAACTTTCATGTGCTCATCTACTCCCTGGTAAAGTGGATCAACACGTTTTATTTCCGAAAAAATAATTTCTGATTCGCGAAACTTTTCTTCTTCCAACAGCAGTCGTGCTTCATCGAATAGTTTGGATAGGTAACGTGGCTTTACATCGTCGTAATAACCCTGAACCATAGGTGATAGCGAAATGTTAACACCCGTTGCATTTACCTTATCCATGTATGCTTTTGCTTCAATATACCGATATACTACCTCCTTATCATCGCCCGATAGGTAGGCTTTGCTCACTTCAAAACCCTTATCATCGAGCAATCGCTGGCCATTCTTTTTAAGTCCAATGGCTGCATCCACATTCTTTGGATTAGCAACCATTGATTGGTAGTACAGGTCGGCAGCCATTTCGTAAAGACCTGCCTGCTCAAATTTTAAACCCTTTTTGGCATACCGTTTCGAAACACACCCCCCCATAATGACTATACTAAGAACTAAAACAATTGATGTTAATTTTTTCATAATGGCATTCAGTTAAATATCAATGAAAACAATTCTTCAAGAGCATTCTTTATGATAATAGCAAATAGAAAACACAAAATTTTGTGTGGATAAAAATAGTAAAAAATTAAGGTGATTGGAAAAGAAGTGTTGCTAGGTTAATATTTTGGAAAATTGAAAAATGTATGCTACTCAGCTCTGTTCCACATTTCAAGTACATCTTTTTCGTTCCTTTGAAAGGCTTCCAGGGCACATTTTCGAAAATTTATTTTAACCCCCACGTATGAAATGTAAAATATGTTATCGGTAAAACCTACAACCTCCCATGCTCCAGACACGGTAAAAACCTCTTGGCAATTAACCTTCTTGCAGTAATCCAAATTAAGTTCATCGTTCACTGTTGCAAACTTATTCTCCTTAACTCTGATCGTTAGTACAATACCCCAATCGTCTTCCTTCTGTTCAATGATCTGAACCCAGAAAAGTTCACATCCTTCCCTGTAAAGAGCTTCTCTTCCTTTTAGGTTAATTCTCATTTTAAGTTTTTTTCTGATCAAAAATAGCTATTTTCATACACTGGTTTATAACACATTTTAACAAACGTTTTGTAAACTATACATTTTAAAAATCATCTAAACAAAGTTACAATCCAACTTATTAACCTAAAAACAATTCAATTTTCATGAAAAAGATTTTAATTGTCAAACTGTTACTGGTATTACAAGTATTCGTCCCAGACATATTATTTGGACTAAATACTGAGGATACAAGGATGATGGCCCAACCAGCCATCAGTGATAATCAAATTGCTTTTATTTATGGGGAGGACCTTTGGATTTCCAATATCGATGGAACAAACCCTCGTCGCCTAACTGTGGATAGGGGCGTTGAATCGAACCCTGTTTTTTCACCCGATGGAAGGTTAGTAGCTTTTAGCGCCGAGTACGATGGGAATACTGATGTTTTTATTCTTCCCGTAGAAGGTGGAATTCCAAAACGTTTAACCTGGCATCCTGGAGCCGATTACGTGAGAGGATTTACTCCCGATGGACAAAATGTTCTCTTCATTTCTCAGCGTTCAATCCACACAGGCAGGTACTACCAACTTTTCACCGTTCCGGTGAATGGTGGTTTCCCTCGGCAACTTGAAATTCCCAATGCTTATCATGCTGCCTACTCGCCCAATGGCGATTTCATTGCCTATACGCCTATTGCCGATCAGTTTAACCAATGGAAAAACTACAGGGGAGGAACCATTTCTACCATCTGGGTATTCTCTACAAAAGATCATTCAGTAATTCCAATTCCAAAACCCAAAGGTGGTTGCAACGATACAAAACCACTTTGGATTGGTGATATGATCTACTTCCTCTCCGACCGAAATGGCGAATTCAACCTTTTTAGCTTCAACAAAACAACCTTAGAGGTTTTTCAACTTACAAACTACAACGATTTTCCAGTAATCAACATATCGACCAACGGGAAGGAAATTATTTTGGAACAGGCAGGGTATTTTCATGTCTATCGCGAAGGGATAAAGTGGCCTAAAAAGCTATCTGTAGGCATTGCCACCGATCTTCAAGAATTGCGTTCTCGCTTTGTGAGCGGTGGTAACTATATTCGTAGCGCCGATATTTCTCCCACGGGTGCAAGGGCTGTATTTGGGTACAGGGGCGAAATAATAACCATTCCCGCAGAGAAGGGTGATCCCAGAAATATTACACAAACCACAGGTAACCACGAAAAATATCCTGCCTGGTCGCCCGATGGAAAATCCATAGCCTATTTCACTGATGAATCGGGCGAATATCAGCTGGCAATAAAATCGCAGGATGGCAAGGGCGAAACAAAAACATTCCAGCTGAATGGAGCAGGTTTCTACGCATACCCCCGTTGGTCGCCCGATAGCAAGAAAATTGCTTTTGTTGATAACAGTCGAAGTTTATACACTCTTGATCTGTCCTCGGGAAATATCAAAAAGATCTCTTCTGATGAGCTTTACACACCCGGACAATTTCGAAACATCTTTGGATCATGGTCGCACGACTCCAAGTGGATTTCATACAACAAGGTTCTTGAAACAAATTTCAAGCAGGTATTACTCTACTCAATCGATCAGGATAAGTCATTCCCCATTACAGATGGATTAAGCGATGCATCGGATCCTGTTTTTGATCCTTCTGGTAAATACCTATACTTCTTTGCATCCACCGATGCTGGCCCTGTAGTAAACTGGTTCGATATGTCCAATGCCGATATGCGAATGAGCCGATCAATATACATGGTTACCCTTCAGAAAGAAACAATTTCACCATTTGCCAAAGAAAGCGATGAGGAAGAAGCAAAAAAGGATGAAGAACCGGCAAAAGAAGCCGATAAAGTTAAAAAGGGTGATAAGAAAGAGTCCGAAGAGAAGAAAACCGAATCGCTAAAAATTGACTTCGATGGCATTGAGAACCGTATAGTTGACTTTCCCATAAAGGCTGGCAATTACCATAGCCTGGGCATGGCCAAGGAGGGTGAACTTCTCTATATAGAACGCCCATACGACTATCGTTCTTCTGGAACCATGCGTAAGTACGATATTAAGAAGCGAAAGGATTCCGATGTTGTGGAGATGGATGGATATATCCTTTCGGCTGATGGAAAGAAGATGTTGTTCGTTAAGGGTAACGTCTGGACCATTTCCAATGCGGGAGAAAAACCCGAATCAGGAAAAGGCACCCTGAACGTTGGAGATATCAACATTAAAATTGATCCCGTTGCCGAGTGGGCTCAAATTTTTGATGAGGTTTGGCGTATAAATCGTGACTATTTTTATGATCCCGGAATGCATGGTGCCGACTGGAAGGCCATGAAGGCAAAGTACGAAGTATTCCTTCCCCACTTATCTTGCCGAAGTGATTTGAATCGACTGATTCAATGGATGTGCAGCGAACTATCTGTGGGTCATAGCTACTCTGGAGGAGGTGATAGGCTTAACAAGCCCGATAGGGTTAGCGGGGGTTTGCTCGGTGCAGATTACACCATTTCAAACAATAGGTATAGGTTTAGCAAGATCTATGGTGGCCTCAATTGGACTCCTGATCTTAGATCTCCCTTAACCGAACCGGGAGTAAATGCTAATGAAGGAGATTATCTGCTTGCAGTGAATGGTAACGATGTTAAGGCAAACCAAAATCTTTTCAGCTTCTTTGAGAATACCGCTGGGAAAATTGTTGAACTAACCATAAGCCCAAGCCCGGACTATGCTGTCTCAAGAGTAGTAAAAGTAGTCCCTGTTAGCAACGAGTATGCTCTTCGAAACCGCGATTGGGTTGAAGGAAATCTGAAAAGGGTTACCGAAGCAACAAATGGTCAAGTAGCTTACGTATATGTACCCAATACCTCTGGTCTGGGTCATCAATACTTCAAGCGTTACTTCTTCCCTCAGGCTAACCGCAAGGCAATTATAGTAGATGAACGTTACAATGGAGGAGGATCCCTGGCGGACTACTACATTGACATTCTGATGCGCCCTTACCAATCGCATTGGAATTTCAGGTATGGTAAGGACTTGAAATCACCCAGCGCATCGATTCAAGGGCCTAAGGTGATGATCATTGACGAGAATGCAGGGTCAGGAGGCGATATGCTACCATACATGTTCCGCAAATTTGGTGTGGGCACCATGGTGGGCAAACGCACCTGGGGTGGACTTGTTGGAGTACTAGGATTCCCCGAGTTGATGGATGGAGGTTATGTTACCGCTCCCAACGTTGCCATTTGGACAAGGGATGGCTTTATCGTTGAGAATGTTGGCGTTGAACCTGACATTGAGGTAGAGCAGTGGCCTGAAGAAGTAATCAAAGGCAGAGATCCTCAATTGGAAAAAGCTATTGAGATTGCCCTAAAGGAACTTGAGAAAAATCCTCAGGTTGAACCCCAAAGGCCTCCTTACCCTGTCAGGGTTAGAAAATAAAATCTCTTTTACCTTTTTCTTAACCCACTTTATTCGCTTGGATTTTTAAAAAAATTTTTCTAATATTGAATCCTCCTCAGATAATATCTGAAGAGGATTCTTTTATATTTTCAACTATTGCAAAAAATCATTTCTTATGGATAGTTTAAAGGATATTCTGAAATCTATTGGAAATTTTTTGAATTACTCAATATATAACCATGGTACATCGCAGCTAACCATTGGTACCCTGCTATACCTAATAATCGGCATTTGGCTTGTTTTTTTCCTTTCTAAACTTATTCGAAGGTTGCTAATTGACAGAATATTAGAAAAGAAAGGAACCGATAAGGGTGTATCACATGCTATAGGAACAATATTTCGTTACGTTTTTGTCGTAATCGGGTTGATCATTGTCTTTCAGGCAACGGGCATCGATCTGAGCGCAATAACGGTACTTATTGGTGCCTTGGGTGTGGGTATTGGATTTGGCCTTCAGAACATCACCAACAACTTTATCAGTGGTATCATAATACTTTTCGAAAGACCTATAAAAGTAGGCGATAGAGTGGAACTACCAGAATTGGACAACCTTACAGGTGATGTGATTAATATTTCGGCCCGAAGTACAACCATAATTACCAACGATAACATTGCCATTCTTGTTCCCAACTCCAAATTTATCTCCGATACAGTCATAAACTGGAGCTACAACGATGCTAATGTTCGATTCAACATTCCTGTTGGAGTAGCATACAAGGAAGACCCCGAAGTAATCCGAAAGATTCTTGTTGATGTTGCAAAAAGTCACCCAGGTGTGCTTAAAGATCCTGCTCCAGATGTGCTTTTCGATGAGTACGCCGATAGCAGCCTCAACTTTCTGCTAAGAATCTACACAAACGAATACAGCCGCAAACCCAGAGTGCTAAAAAGCGAACTATACTACAAAATTTTTGAGAAGTTCAAGGAAAAGGGCATTGAGATTCCCTTCCCTCAGCAAGATGTGTATGTTAAAGAGTTTAAGGGACAAAGTTAAAGGTTAAAGGTTAAAGGATATAATACAAAAGATAAAAAGTTTTGCTTACGAAACTTTTTTACCTGAACTAAAGGAAAGCAACACAGTGGCTTATAAACCAATCAATTACAATAACCCCAACCTCAACTTTTGAACTAAAGCTTTAAAACAGTAACTCAAAAAATCACCTTCCAACCAATCTTAAGCCAACAATACCCGCAACAATCATGAGTATAAACAAGATTTTTAGTACATCTTTCGATTCGGAAAAGAGAATAATGCCCAGTATGGCTGTGCCAACTGCACCTATACCTGTCCAAACTGCATATGCCGATCCAACGGGTAATGTTTTAAGCGAGATAGACAAAAGCCAAATGCTTATTGCCATACAAACAGCCGTGAAAACCGAAGGCCAAAACTTAGTAAAACCATTTGAGTACTTGAGACCAATGGCCCAACTAGTTTCAAAAAGACCAGCAATAAATAGAATTATCCAGGCAATATTTGATTTCATGCTACTTTTATAATCTTTCGTATTAACCCCGCAAATAAATTAACCCCAGGCACTTTTTGCATGTACTCCCGGTAATCATTACCAAATTTTTTAATCATTAAATCATCCTCACGCTTAGCGCTTAAATAGGTAAGGTATATTCCTGGAATACCTAGAACAACAAAAATCCAATGAGGATATAGGAAAGGTGTAGTAAAAAAAATTGAAAGAATACCTCCAGTATACTGAACATGCCGAACAATTGAATAAAGGCCGCTTGTTACCATCCTATTAGTGTGAACGTACGATTTTCCTTTTCTCACATCGCCTTTACGTTTGAAGTAGATTAAAGGATAAATCACGAAAATCATCCCAACAATCCATACAAAAATACCAATGAAAGTCAATACATCATTTCCCTGAGGTTCAACTATATTCAATAGTACAAGGGGATTTAAGGGAAAGCATACTATCATCAGTATGTAAACTATGATATCCTGATAATGAATTGAGTAATCTTTTGCCATTCAAATTACTTTTATCGATACTCTCCTTGTGCCTAATTAGTACCAGTGTATTTTACATTAAAACCCTTACGAATGATTCCGTTTTTCATATGGTACTTTGGATAGCCAAGAATCATTGAAGCCAAGGCTTCATGGGCTTCTGGAATTTCGAAGGCTGCCCGCACCCCCTTATCCTTATTAACGACAGGTGGAACCAACCCAATGGCTGTTGCGCCTAATCCCAGTGATTGAGCAGCAAGCAAAGCGTAAGTCAAACGGATATGTGCATCTTCAATAGCCTCGGGGGTTCCTTTGGGCGCATGGAAAATAATAAGCGCAGGGGCATTACGGGTTATATTATCCTTTCCTCCATCAATATTGTAATGACCTATCTTAATCAGGGGCAGCAAATGCTCATTAAGCGTGTTAAAAGCGCTAAGTCCAGCGCTTCGCCTCATCTTGTGGCGGATAATGGGGTTCTTTAGCCACTTCTCGATATTTCTGTAGAACTCGGACATTAAAGGCAGTGCCTTTTCGATGATTCCCCGGTCGTTGATTACTGTGACGCTTATTCCATTGGCATCCATGCCATAAGGCGCAAGGGCTATGGCATCTATTATGTTATCGATTAGTAGTTTTGGAATCGGGTTTGGGCTAAAATTACGAACCGACCTACGATGCGAAAGGAATACATAAAATTTTTCGAAGTCAACCTGATTCTCTGATAGTTTGAAAATGTCTTTTTCGTAAGTAATGCCCGGAATACTTATGGAATGCGTATTGCAAATAGCCATACACTGCCCGCATTTTACGCAAAGGTGAACTTTCTGCTGATCGAAGGAAGTGGGGCTTCCGTTAGATGGAATAATTATTTTTGCTGGACAAACCTCTGAACAAAGGTTGCAGCTCTTGCAGGTTTCTTGATTAATGGAGTTCATGGTTACTAGTATTATAATATTTGCGTAAAAGATTCCTAGATAATCTAAAGTTTTGTTTCCCAAGAACTATTAAGAGCAAATCTAATAAAACTGTTGAAAACTTAATGTTGAAGTAAGTGCTTTTTTTAAGTTGCAAAATTTACTCCTATCAATTAAAGGATTTATTCGCCATATCATTGACATTGCAATTCTAAAGAAGTACCTTACAGCATTATTTTAGCTAGCACACAAATAGGTGTTTTTCCAAAAACTTAAAAAACATATAATGAAAAGAACCTTTGCCTTACTTTTTGTTTTTCTTCTTTTTGGCAAATACAATGTACTTGCTCAAGACACCATTTTCAAAAGCGATCCTCGGGCAACAATAACAATTCAAAAAAACAAAATAAATGCGGAGGATACCCTGACCACTGCGAAGACGTTATGCTTTCCCTTGAAAAAATATGGAATATGCATTGGGAATTCCCGTGAGTTTAACGGAATTCGAATCAATCTTGCTGATAAGAATGTAAAAAGAATCAATGGACTTAATGTTACTTTTTGGCTTAAGCCTCTTGCGAATCAAAATGCTATTGTTAACGGTATTAGCGTTGGTGTATTCCCCACAGCAGGTAGTATGCAGCTTATAAATATTGGACTGCTTGCCATTGGCGCTTCACATAATTTAAATGGGCTAACAGCAGGAGGATTTATAATTGGATCTGGTGGTAACATAAGTGGGTTAAGTATAAGCGGCCTTGTTACGATGGCCGATGGTGCTAATTCGGCCGTTTCGGGCATTGCAGTATCAGGAATTGGCATTGGTGCTCGAAAGGCTATTAATGGTATTGCTATTGCTGGTTTTGCAATAGGCACCGATGGAGAAATAAATGGCGTTGCCTCAAGTTTGACTTACATAAAATGTGAAAATACATTTAAGGGCGTTGCTTCAACTTTCGGATATTTCGAAACAAATACTATGTTAGGTGTCGCCATTGCAGGCTTTACAGACACAAAAAAAACTAAAGGGGTATCCTTCGCATTGTACAACAGAACATTGGAACTACATGGCTTTCAGTTCGGTTTACTGAATTATGCAGGGAACAACCCAAAGTTTTTTAGGTTGTTACCCTTTGTAAATTTTAATTTAAGCAAAGATAAAAATGAAAATTCCTCGCAATAAAAAACAGCAACCTAACAATTAGAGTAAAAATAATCTAAAAACTATACCCCAGGCTAATTCCTGCCCATGGAGTAGCCCAAAATCTAGTTTTTTCAGCTATGGGTATTGATACCCAAGGTGTAAATCCAATACGGAAGATCAAACCTTTCTTTTGTTGATATCTGTATCCAATATTTCCGAAGAACATAATGCTTCCGAACCCTTTATATGTACTTATTAAAGTACCCGTTCCGCCACCCACTTCAATCCTATGCCTACTTCCACATAGGTAATATGCCATAACATAAGGTACAAGTAATGATTGTCTATGCTCTTCATTGTCAAACCAATAGGAATTACCAATGCTAAATGCAAAATTTTCCCTCTTTCTGAAATCTACATTTATTGACAATGTAAATCTTCCTCCCAGTTCAAAATTAATTGATGTTAATGGCAGCCAATCCGATTTTGTAGCTTGATCCTTAATCGTATCACTTTTAATCTCTACAGCTGAAAACTCTGCAACAAACTCATGGTCGATCCCAACTGCCTGCAAATTAAGCGACAATAGAAGTATTAGGTTGAGGATTAGTATAAAAATATTATTTTTCATAACCTTTCCCTCCATTTTTTTAGGTTTGAAAATGAGCTTGAGATGTTGATTATTAGTTTTAAGTAAAGTTATTGTAAAAAAAAATCTAAGTCAAGGGATTATCAGGAATTTTGGTGTATTAAGTTTCCCCAAATTTCTTAACTTTGCAAGCTGTTTTTTAATCGATTAACAATTTCATTCGTATGGAAATTCCCGCAAAGTATAATCCTGCTCAGGTGGAGGATAAATGGTATAAGTACTGGATGGATAACAAGTTCTTCCACTCTGTGCCCGATGAACGTGAGCCCTACTGCATTGTAATTCCACCGCCTAATGTAACGGGCGTGTTGCACATGGGGCACATGCTCAACAATACCATTCAGGACGTACTTATTCGACGTGCCCGTATGATGGGCAAAAATACTTGCTGGGTACCAGGAACCGATCATGCTTCCATAGCCACTGAGGCAAAGGTTGTTGCAAAGTTGAAGGCTGAAGGAATTGACAAGAACAAGCTTACCCGAGAGGAGTTCCTTGCTCACGCTTGGGAGTGGAAGGAGAAACATGGAGGGATAATCCTAGAGCAACTTAAGAAGATGGGTGCAGCATGTGATTGGGAGAGAACTGCTTTTACCATGGATGAAAAACTGTCGGCAAGCGTTATTCATGTTTTTGTTGATCTTTACAACAAAGGTAAAATCTATCGTGGTGTACGAATGGTAAACTGGGATCCTCAGGCAAAAACTGCCGTTTCTGACGAAGAGGTAATCTACCGTGAGGTTAAAAGCAAGTTATACTACCTTAATTACCAGATTGATGGGGAGGAAAACCATGTAACCATTGCTACCACCCGTCCCGAAACTATACTGGGTGATACTGCCGTTTGCGTCAATCCAAACGATCCTCGCTATTCTAACCTAAAAGGGAAAAGGGTTTTTGTTCCACTGATCAATCGTAGCGTTCCCATTATCTACGATGAATATGTCGATATGGAATTTGGAACTGGTGCCCTCAAGATAACCCCAGCCCATGATATCAACGACTACATGCTGGGCGATAAGCATAACCTGGAGACCGTTGATATCTTTAACGATGATGGAACAATGAGCCCTGCTGCGCATTTGTACATTGGCATGGATAGATTTGAGGTTAGAAAGGTTATTGTGAAAGATTTAGAAACAGCCGGACACATTGCTAAAATAGAGGATTACACCAACAAGGTTGGTTACAGCGAACGCACCGATGCGGTGATCGAACCAAAGTTGTCGATGCAGTGGTTCCTGCAAATGAAAGATATCTCACAACCCGCCCTTGATGCGGTGATCAACGGTGACATTAAGATACATCCTCCTAAGTATGTTAACACTTACCGCCACTGGATGGAGAACGTGAAGGACTGGTGCCTCTCTCGTCAGCTCTGGTGGGGACACCGAATTCCTGCGTGGTACTTACCTGAAGGTGGATACGTTGTTGCTGAATCAGAGGTTGAAGCATTAGAAATTGCCAAGAAAAAAACTGGTAATCAAAACCTTACCTTAAGCGATTTGCAACAAGACGAGGATGTACTAGACACTTGGTTTAGCTCATGGCTATGGCCAATCTCGGTTTTCGATGGTATAAAAAAACCCAACAACGAGGACATTAAATACTACTACCCTACCGAAGAGCTGGTTACAGCTCCCGAAATTCTTTTCTTCTGGGTCGCCCGTATGATCATAGCAGGTTACGAATACCTTGGAAAAAAACCATTTAAAAACGTTTACCTTACAGGTATTGTACGCGATGGGCAACGCCGTAAGATGAGTAAACAGCTGGGCAATAGTCCAGATCCACTTGATCTGATGGCAAAGTATGGTGCCGATGGCATGCGCGTTGGAATGCTCCTGTGCTCACCCGCAGGAAATGATTTGCTATTCGATGAGAGTCTGCCCGAACAGGGGCGCAATTTCTGTAATAAGATATGGAATGCATTCCGTTTGGTTAAGGGATGGAACGTTGACGAAACTTTAGAGCAACCAATCGCATCAAAAGCTTCCATAGAATGGTTTGAAAACATGCTAAATAAAGCGACTGCTCAGATTAATAGCGATTTTGTAAAATATCGCCTTTCTGAAGCGTTGATGAATGTTTACAAGCTGTTTTGGGACGAGTTCTCTTCCTGGTTTTTGGAAATGGTTAAACCCAACTACCAGAAGCCTATAGATGCAAAGACCTACCAATCAGTTCTTTCGATATTCGAAAACCTACTTATTCTTCTTCATCCCTTTATGCCATTTATAACGGAAGAACTATGGCAACTTCTAAAAGAGCGCAGCAAGGGTGATAGCATAATGAATTGCTCTTTACCCCAAACTAAACACTACGATAAAAAGCTGCTTGAACAATTTGAAACTGCTAAGGAGATCATTGCCAGCATCAGAACCATTCGTCAAGAAAAAAATATTCCCAATAAGAATAGCATTTCCCTTTTCGTTAAGGCTGATAGAAAAATAGAACATGGAATAGAAAGTATTATATCCAAGTTGGCAGGACTTGAAAAATTGGAGTATGTAGATGACAAAATTGATGGAGCAAATACCTTTATGGTAAAAACATCGGAGTTTTTTGTTCCACTGCAGGGCTTAATCAATGTTGAAGAGGAGATCAGTAGGTTGAATACTGAACTCAATTACTATAAGGGTTTTCTTGCCAGTGTTATGAAAAAACTTAGCAACGAGAAATTTGTTAATGGAGCCCCTGCTCAGGTAATTGAAAACGAGCGTCGTAAGCAGATTGATGCTGAAATAAAAATTAATGCGCTACAAGATAGATTGAAATCTTTATCAACGAATTAATAAAACTTCTAATCAATTTATTTTGAAAGGTTCCTTAAAATGGAACCTTTTTTTATTTAAAAAAACAGACATAATCATCTTGATAATAAATAAAATAATGTATATTGTTCAGAATATTATACAGTTGTACAGTCTTATTGGTGAAATAATTATGTACCTTTATTTGTATAATTATTTTCAGAGTTACTACTAGTAGTTTTTTGATTCGCATTTTAGTTAAGATTTATGGAACTTAATATCATAATGCTAATCCTGCTTATTTCCTCTATACTGTCGTTCATATTAGCAGTTTTTGTCTGGAGGAGAAGGTACTACATTGGAACTCCTTCTCTCGGCGGCCTACTCATCGCTGTTTCTCTATGGACCTTTGCTTCAGCCTTAGAAATAGCTGCTCCTACTTTTGAATTAAAAAAAATATTCAACAGTATATGCTATTTTTCAATAATTCAGGTGCCAGTATGGTTTTTCCTCTTTGCCATAGAGTACACAGGTACTTTTAGGATAACTTATCGTCGTTTGAGGTTATATGTTTGGTTTATACCATTCATTTCGTTTTTGATGCTTATAAGCAATGGATACCATTCGCTGTTCTTTTCGAGCACTACATACATTGAAACAGAGCAATACTCAAGCTTAATTGTGGAATATGGGCTTTGGTGGTGGGTGCATACCAGCTACTCTTACTTTTTAATCCTTTCATCCATAATCATGTTCATCCAAATGCTTATGGGTAGCCTTAAGCAACAACGTGACCAAATTTGGATAATACTCTTAAGTTCATTGATTCCCATTTTTTTCAACATTACCCATATAGTGGGGATCAAACCGTTCCCTTACACCGACCTGACTCCTGTTGCATTTACTATAAGTGGCATTCTTTTCTTCTGGGGGATCTATTCAAAAAATCTTTTTAGCGTTATGCCTTTAGCGCTTGATACACTTTTTTCAAATTTACCCGATGGCATTATTGTACTAGATAATAACAATAGCATAGTTGACCTTAATGAATCAGCAAAAGCAATGCTCAGTGTTGATGAAAAATATGCTAATGGCAAAATCTCAATTGAAACAATTTTTCCTCCTTTTCAAACAATATTCGATAAAAACCAAAAACTTCCCATAGAAATTGAATTCAATGGAAAAGTTATTGAATTTTCTCATTCTTCAATGTTCAATCATTATGGGCAAAATGTTGGCGTTTTGCTTATATTTAGGGATATTGGAGATAAAAAGTCGACAGAAACTGAGCTTAAGGCAACCCGTGATCGATTCGAATTGGCAATTATTGCAGCAGGGCTTGATCCCTGGGAAAATAATTTGCTGACTGGAACCATGGTTGGCGGAGAGAAAATATTTCATGATTTGGGCTATGATCAGGATGATATCCCATTAAATCTGGATGAACTTTTTAAACTAATTCATCCAGATGATATTAAAACAGTAAAGCAAAATATCAATAATCACATAGTAGGCAGAACAAACTTATACACTACTGATTTTAGGTTAAAAGACAAAGAGGGAAATTTCCATTGGTTTGCCAATTATGGAAGAATAGTTGAAAGGGATGAAAAAGGAAATCCGATTAGATTCATTGGACTAACCCTAAATATTAACGACAGGAAAAAGATTGAAGAGAAAATAAGAAAGCAAAACGAAGATCTACAAAAGGCGAATGCCGAAAAGGATAAGTTTTTCTCAATTATTGCTCACGATTTAAAAGGTCCTTTTCAGGGATTCATAGGGCTTACTGAAATAATGACCCAAAGGATTATTGAAATGTCAAGGGAAGACATTCAGGAAATATCTAAAACTCTCCTTTTTACTGCAAAAAATCTTTATGAACTTTTAGAAAATCTTCTTAATTGGGCATTGGTAAAGCGAGGAAACAAACTTTTCAATGTAGAAAAAATTAGGTTAAAAGCCGCTGCCGAATCGGTTATTGAAATGGTTAAACACCAAGCATCTCAAAAAGACCATAAAATAAGTAATGATATTGATAGTAATATAGATGTACTCGCCGATAGAGAAGCAATAAAGACAATTTTTAGAAACTTGATATCCAATGCCATAAAATTTACCCCAAAAGGTGGATTTATAAAATTATCATCAGAAAGTACTACCTATGGTTTTATTATGGTTTCTATTAAGGATACAGGTATTGGCATGTCCAATGAATTGATTAACAATCTTTTTAAAATCAACCAAAAAGTTTCCCGGCTCGGAACAGATCAAGAATCTAGTACCGGATTAGGGTTAATACTCTGTAAAGAGTTCATTGAAAAGCATGGTGGAAAAATTTGGGTAAAGAGCGACCCAGATAAGGGCAGTACTTTTTCTTTTACTCTGCCTTGTGCTGATTAGTGAATAATTTCTCTACTTAATTAAAAAAATATTCATAAAAATGGCCAGAATCTATATTGATGAATATCACTGCATCAAACAAAAAATTTGAATTATCTTTAAAAATTTCTTATCAACTCAAAGACCATGATCTTAAAGGATAAAGTGGAAATTAAGAGCCAATTTAACAAAACACCCATTTTGCTGATTATTCAGAATGTTAATAATAGAAAAATCGTTTTTTCCAACCAGGATATTGAAACTTTCCTAGAGTTTTCTTCTTCAAATAAAAGACAATCAAGCGATTGGATAGATTACATTCACCCAGATGATCAGCAAATCATAAGGCAACTTGAAAAAGAACTATTTGCTCCCAAGGGTAAAATTACCTCTTTCTCTCAAGAAGTGAGAATGAAGGGATATGGGGGTAATTGGCTTTGGTACTCTTTGACTGAAAGCATTTTTGACTTTGACAACAAAGGAAAAATTTCCAATGTCATTATTACACTTACAAAAAATAAAGAAATTGATAATATTGAATTATCTCTGAGCGAAAGCGAACAACGTTTTAAAGCCCTGGCCGAGGCTTCTTTTGGAGGAATTGGTATTCACGACAAAGGTGTTATTATTGAGGCTAACCAAGAACTTTCAAGAATGACAGGCTTTCAGCACGATGAACTAATCGGCATGGATGGTTTACTGCTAATTGCCCCAGACGCCAGAGAAATTGTTTTAAAGAACATCCTCTCGGGGTACGAAAACCCATATGAGGCCATAGGGATAAGAAAGGATGGCTCAATATACCCTCTTGAAATTCAGGGAAAACAAATTCCCTATAAGGGAAAAACTGTTAGGGTAACAGAATTCAGGAATATAGAGCAGCGTAAGCAGTTTGAGAAAGAACTCCTTGATAGTCAAAATAAGTATCGAGATATTATTGAGTTTGCTGTTGATGGATTTCTCATTGGTGATGAAAAAGGAAATATAACATTGACAAATCAACGACTTCTTGAAATTTCAGGAAGGTCCTGGGAAGAAATCAAAGGGAAACATATAAGCACTTTTTTTCCATCCGAAGTGTTAGAAGAAAATCCTTTACGTTTCGATCTACTTGAGGAAGGAAAAACTATTGTAAACGAAAGAAGGGTTAACAAACCTGATGGCACAGAAGTTTTTATTGAAATGCACTCCAAAAGGATGCCCGATGGTACTTATCAGGCAATTGTTAGAGACATTACAGATAGAAAGCTATCAGAAAAGAATTTAAGAGAGAACGAGAAAAAATTCAAAGCCATTTTCAACCACGCCAACGATGCTATATTCATCATGGATAGCGGGGTTTTTCTCGACTGTAATATCCAGACAGAGATAATGTTTGGGTGTAAGAAAGATCAAATCGTTGGGCACTCCCCGGCAGAGTTTTCTCCAGAATATCAACCCGATGGTAGATTATCAGCTGAAAAAGCAAGAGAAAAAATTTTTGCAGCCCTTGCAGGAATACCCCAGTCATTCGAGTGGACTCATACTAAGCTAGATGGCACACCATTCTTTGCTGAGGTTAGTCTTAATAAAGTAGCATTAAATGAAGTATCTGTAATACAAGCAATTGTTCGAAATATAAGCGATAGAAAAAAAGCAGAAGAGTCGTTAAAACAAAGTGAAAACCTATATCGATCCATTATTGAGAACATCACTGATGTATATTATCGTATTGATAATCATGAACGTGTAACTATGTTTAGCGATGCAGGTGCTAGTTTGTTAGGTTACAAATCAACCGATGAAATTATTGGGCTTACCATAAAAGATGTTTGGAATAATACAGAGGGAAAGGAAAAATTCTTTTCCCTATTGAAAAGAAATGGGCGGGTTAAGGAGTTTACAACCACCGTAAAACGACTAGATGAGAAAATTATACACGTTGCTGTTTCGGCATCATACTTTAAGGATAGCGCAGGCAATATTCTAGGCATTGAGGGATTAATCCGTGACATAACATATCGAAAGAAAGCCGAAGAGGAGTTGATGAAGAGTAACCGCGTTTTCAAACATTCCATCGACATGCTTTGTATTGCTGGCTTCGATGGATATTTCAAAACTCTTAATCCTGCCTGGTCAAGAACCCTTGGGTGGAGCAACGAAGAACTACTTGCAAAACCTTTTATAGAATTCGTTTACCCCGATGATAGGGAAAGAACAACAAATGCAAGATTATCGCTTGTGGATGGCAAAGAAACTTATCAATTCGAAAACCGATATATTTGCAAGGATGGTTCAATACGATGGCTATCATGGAATTCCTACCCATATTCCGAAGAAAAAGTTATTTATGCTGTAGCACGTGATGTTACTGAACGCAAACTGGTTGAGATGGAACTTTCTACCGAGCAGTTCTTTTCACGTACGCTAATGGAGAAGGTTACCGACCAAATCTACTTTAAGGATTTAAACAGCAAATTCATTAGGGTTAGCAACAACGTTGCCTCGCGATTTGGATTGTCTAATCCGAATGATATCATTGGAAAAAGCGATTTTGATTTCTTCACCAATAAGCATGCTCAATTAGCCTTTGAAATTGAGCAGAAGATTATTGAGACAGGCAAACCTGTCATAGACTTTGAAGAAATGGAAACCTGGACCGATGGAAGAATCACTTGGGTATCCACTACCAAAATGCCTTTATACGACAAAGAGGGTAAAATCATTGGAACTTTTGGAATATCAAGAGACATTACAGATAGGAAACGTGCCGAAGAAGCCTTAAAGATCAGCGAAGAAAGACTCAGAATGGTAAATGATGCCACCAATGATGCCATATGGGACATAGATGCCACTTCAAATAAAATCTTTTTCAGCGACCGCTTTTATACCATGTTTGGATACGAACCGGGAGAATTTGAGGCAAATATTGAAAATTGGAGAGAACTTCTACATCCCAATGATATCAACTGGGCTGAGATCCTTGTCCGAAAATCATTCAGCGAAGGATTTAACGAATTTGATGTTGAGGTAAGGCATAAAACCAAAAATAATGAGTATAAGTGGATACACAACAGGGGAAAAATTGTTAATAAAGATAAGCAAGGAAACCCTGTTCGTGTTGTGGGAACATTAACCGATATTACTGAGCGAAAGAAAGCAGAGGAAGCCTTATTAGAATCGAAAGGATTATTACTTTCTATTCTCAACACTATACCCGTTAGGGTATTCTGGAAGGATATAAACCTAAACTTTTTGGGTTGCAATAAATCTTTTGCAAGAGATGCTGGGCTCAATGATCCAAAAGAATTGATTGGAAAGAATGATTATCAGATGGGTTGGCGTGATCAAGCAGAATTGTACCGTGCCGATGATATGGCTGTAATAAAATCTGGTACTCCTAAAATTGGGTACGAAGAACCCCAAACAACACCAAATGGAGATATCATATGGCTTAGAACCAGTAAAATACCATTAAGGTCTGCCGATGGTAAAATACAAGGGGTTCTCGGAACCTATGAGGACATTACCGAAAGTAAAAAGGCAAAGGATGAACTAATAGATATCTATACTTACAACAAAGCGTTACTATCGGCAATACCTGACTTAATGTTCATTTTCAATAAGGAAGGAGTATTTCAGGATTACTACGCTCCTAATACTGAATCCCTTTTATTAACCCCTGAGGAGTTTATTGGGAAAAATATTAAAAATATACTCACTGAATCCATTGCTACAAAGACATTAGAACATCTTACGAAGCTTTTTAAAACTGGAAATAATCAATTTTACGAATATCAGCTGAAGCTTAATGATGAAATACATATATACGAAGCTCGAATGGTAAAGATTGATGATGAGAGGGCAATCTCAATCATCAGGGATATAACAAATCGACGAAACGCAGAGGAAGCCACCCTACTTGAACGGACCTACTTTGAACAGCTATTCGAGAGTTCTCCCGAAGGTATAGTAATTCTTGACTCAAATGATTGTGTTTTACGCTCCAACGAGGAATTCTCGCGAATGTTTGGCTATTCAGCACAGGAAGTTCAAGGAAAACCTATCAACTCATTAATTGTCCCCGGTAATCTTCAACAGGAAGGCTCTCTGCTTACCCATACAGTTACAAATGGAAAACTTGTTATGCATGAAACCCAAAGAAAAAGGAAAGATGGTTCATTAATCCATGTCTCCATTCTGGGTAAACCAATACATTTTAAGGGTGGTCAGATTGCAGTTTACGGCATTTACAGGGATATAAGCGATAGGAAAAGGGTTGAGGAAGAATTGATGATTAAAAATCAAGAAATTGAGGCACAAAACGTTGAATATCGTTTTATCAATGAAGAGCTTTTCATGGCTAAGCAAAAAGCCGAGGAGAGCGATAGGCTGAAATCGGCATTTCTTGCAAACATGAGCCATGAGATCCGCACACCAATGAATGGCATTCTAGGCTTTACCCAGCTATTAAATAACCCTAAAGTACCTGAGGTTGATATACCGCAATACGTTAAAGTAATAGAAGGATGTGGGAATCAACTGCTAACCATTATCGATGATTTGATTGACATCTCAAAAATTGAGGCAAACCAAATCACAATCAACGAAGTTGATGTAAACATCAACAACATACTTCATGAGCATTTCTTGCTCTATGGACAGAAAGCCAAAGAAGCAAATATTGAGTTCTACTACTCTTGCGGATTACCAGATTCTAATTGCCAAGTTGCAACCGATGGTAATCGTATTAAACAGATATTAACTAATCTGATAGGCAACGCATTTAAGTTCACAAAGGAAGGATATATCAAATTTGGCTATATTCAGAATGATGATAAACTTGAGTTCTTTATTGAGGATACAGGAATAGGAATAGCTGATGAACACAAAGAAGTCATATTCGATCGTTTTAGACAGGTTGAGACTAATCTTTCAAGCCAAGCAGGAGGAACTGGTCTTGGACTTGCTATATCTAAGGCATACATAAATAAAATGGGAGGAGAAATTTGGGTTGAGTCACTGCCAGGAAAGGGTTCAACATTTTATTTCACAATACCATACAATCCTTTGAAATCGAGATTACAGCAAAATGATGATAAAGGACTATCATTCACAGTAAAGATTGAACCCGGAAAGGTTGTTCTTGTGGCTGAAGATGATGATGCTAATTTTTTATTTATCAAAGAGATACTAGCTGATCTTGATTTGAATATTATCAGAGCCATCAATGGTTTTGAGGCTATCGAATTGGTTAAAGGTAATCCAAAAATTGACCTGGTACTTATGGATATAAAAATGCCCGGCATGGATGGCTATGAGGCAACAAAAACTCTTAAAGAACTTAGAAGTAATCTGCCTATTATTGCCCAAACGGCATATGCATTTACAAGTGATAAGCAAAAAGCTCTTCAATCTGGATGCGATGAATATATTTCAAAGCCTATTGATAGCAAGCAGCTACTAGCGCTTATATCAAAGCATCTTATCGAAGGTAATTAAACTTCTAGTTGTTAAATTTAAATATTTATTTGAAAGCCTTTTCAGGTAAACCATCGCCCTTCAGGCTTAGTCTTGAAAAGTATTCTGGGACAGGCATTCCTATGAATGCATCGACATACATTTTAGCCAAACCTATTCCCAGCATAAAACCTTGTCCTCGAAGGCCTGTGAAAAGCCCATGCTCAGGATCAATAAACATACGTGGTTCAACATAGTAACCTGCCCACACTGCCTGGAATCCCACAGCGCTTAATTCTGGAATCCAGCTCGAAAATACTTCTGAAGAAATTTCAAGGAATTCCTGAGAGTTGATCTTCAAGTTCTTTTCTGTTTCCAATGGATCTACGGCGGGTGAAGCACAACCAATAATCTGCCCAGTTTCTGCCAGCTGCTGACCATAAACAGCCACAAAACCTTTATAATTTCTACGATCGATAAGCATGCCCAAGGGAGTTCCATTCATACCCATAAATGGCAATCGACGTGTAATAAAAGCCTGATGTTTAACTGGGTAGGTGCCAGTATTAATGCCAAGTTGGCGGGCAAACTTATCGCCCGATGGACCCAATGCATTCACAAAGTTCTCTGCATGATATTCAACGTAGCTCTTGTCGTGATCGCGAACAAGAGCAATAAAACCCCTTCCGTTTCTGTGAACGCTGATAAGCTCGCAATCCTCCTTAACGACACCCCCCTTTTGTATTCCCAATTTACGAAGTAAATCGACAACCTTTCCTGGAGTTGCCTGCCAACAGTCTCTTGTAATAAGGGCAGCCTGATATGTTTTCAGGTTTGGATTGAAATAAGGGGATATCTCTTTCCTAAAATCTTTGGGTTCAACCATACGTGCATCACTCCACGCCCGAGAAGCATCTAGTGCTTTATGAGTAGTTTCGTCATGAGCAAAACTTATGTAGTTAATTGGGCGATAGTCAATATTGCTAATTGCCTGAAGATCCTTAAATATTTGATGATTTACTCCTGCAATCTGTGATATTTCGGGAATAGAAAAGGCAGTTCTCCCTCCAGCAATATTTCTCCAGCTTGCACCTCTACCATAATTCAACATTACAGGTTTCAACCCAGCTTCAGCCATATATCGGAAAAGGGCACTTCCTCCAATTCCTCCACCAGCAATCAAAGATTGAATTTTTTCAACCCTAGCAGGTTTTCCATTAATACCGGTGATATAAGTTTCTGGTACTTCCTTTGGGTAAAGTTCGCCCATGCTCACCTGATTACTCAATGGGCCTCGTGGTGTAGCGTCACCCACTATTTGAATACCTTTAGGTATTAAAGCGGTTTTCAAACGCTTAATGCATCGTTTACCACGACAAGCACCCATTCCCAATCGAGTTGTATGTTTTACCTCATCAGCTGATATAAAAGTCCGATCGCCTATGGTGCTAAGTATCTCATCCATGCTTACATCATCGCAGTGACAAACATAGGTTTTCTCCTCTGGCTCATAATCAATAAAACTCATTTTAACGGGTTCGGGATAATCGCTCTTAGCTATAAAACCTCGTACTCCCATCAAATTATCATTATGTATATCCTTGCTCTTAACCCTGGCAATGTTAGTTTTATTGGGCTTTCTAAGAATTTTTTCAATTACACCTTCACCAAGTTTTACCCCATTGTTATCAACTAGGTACACCTCAGCTCCCTCATCAACCTCATATTCAATGGGTAAAAAAAGCCAATCCTTCCTGAAACTGTAACCAAAAATGGCTAATCCAGGGCATTGATAAACACAATCCATGCATCCAACACATTTATCAAAATTGATTTGAGGAACAGTGCTGGTAGATGTTTTTGTAATGGCACCATGAGGGCATGCAAATTCGCATGGATTACAGGCAAAACCGTAAAGGCAGTCAATTAGCACAAAGGGCTTTTGAAGTTTACGCTCTTCGGTTGGCTTGTAAACATTTTCAATTACCCTAACCGGATGTTGCTGGCTATCGATATACTCCTTACTAACGGCAAGGTAATGATCGTAGTTAAACCGCTCACCCATTTCCTGGAGTATTTCGTAGGCTACCTGCTTACCGCGTAGAACAGCGCTTGTTCCTTCGCCAATACGAATGGCATCGCCAGCTCCATAGCAGAAACGTCCGAAAATTTCATTGCCTTTAATTAGTAATTGATCGTCTTGCACCAATCCAGTACAAATATTTATTGCATCAATCCCTTCGATTACTTGTTCTGTACCGGGTATTGGTTTAAAATTTTCGCAATCAGCAATAACAGCACCTATTATTCCTGATTTATCTTTATTAGGTATGGCTTTAACTAAAATCTTGCTAAGCATCACTGGTATTCCAAGTCTTCTTACCCTGTTTGCCTGCACAGGAAAACCTCCCTCACGGGGCATAGCTTCGATAATTGCCTTTACTTTTGCTCCAGCTTGCATCAGCTGGTAGCTGGTTAGGTAACCAATATTACCTGCTCCCACCGTAAGAACGTTTTTCCCGAGCAAAGTAAACTCTTGGTTCATCATTTTCTGAACTACTGCTGCTGTATACACACCGGGTACATCATCATTCTCGAAGGTGGGCATAAATGGCACTGCTCCTGTTGCAACCACTAAATGATCGGCCTCAACGTAGTATATCTCATCCGTTTTAATATTCTTAATGGCAATCCGTTTCCCATCAAGGATATCCCAAACGGTGCTATCAAGAAAAATACCTTCAAGGCTTTCACCAGCAAGAGTTTTTGCAATATCGAACCCTCTCATCCCGCCATACTTCTTTTCCTTCTCGAAGAAAAAGAACTGATGGGTCTGCATATTAAACTGTCCACCAATTGTAGAATTATTATCGATAACAATATTTTCAATCCCATGCTCAAGCAAAACTTCACGGGTTGCCAATCCTGCTGGACCTGCTCCAATTATTACAACTGTGGTCTTATAAACTTTAGCTGATAGTTGTTTATTTGGTTCCTTTACGGTTGGTGTGTATTCGTGAGGTATCTCACGAACTTCCTTTACTCCATCAACTGGAGTAATGCAAACGCGTTTAATCTGCCCATCAACAAGCATCTCGCAAGCACCGCATTTTCCAATACCGCATTCAAGACTGCGCTCACGATTATCTAGGCTATGGCTATGTATTGGAAATCCTGCCTGATGCAAAGCAGCTGCAATGGTAAACCCTTTTTCACCTTCAATCGTTTTCCCATTAAAAGTAAACGAAACCTTTTCTGGAGTTGGTACATCGAGAATAGGATGAGTATTGATTTTGAGCATACTACAAAGTATTAAGCATTAAAAACTTCGATTCAATTGGATGGCTTAAAGTTAAAACTAGTTGATCTTGTAATCAATGATGTTTGTCAGGAATTTTCAAATGGTTAAAGTTTGGTTCTATGAAACATCATGATAGAAATAGCAAAAAAAGTAAAAAAATATCTTAAGGGGCTAACCTCTCTATAGCCCACAATTCATTAGCCAAAGTGTACTGTATGCGATCGTGAAGACGATTTGGTCGTCCTTGCCAGAATTCATAAAGATTGGGTATTAGAGAGTATCCGCCCCAATTGGGGGGTCGCTTAATAAATCTTCCTGAAAATTCTTCCTGATAGTCGTGCTTTAGACTTTCCAAATATTTGCGATTTGGAATTACTTGGCTTTGTGGCGAAGCCCAAGCACCAATTTTACTTTTTTCGGGGCGAGTGTAAAAGTACCTATCTGATTCTTTCTCGCTCAACTTAATAATTTTACCTTCAATTCTTACCTGTCTTTCCAATTCTGGCCAAAAAAATACAATGGCTCCAAAAGGATTTTGAAGTATTTGCCTCCCCTTTTTGCTCTCGTAATTGGTGAAAAAAGAAAAGCCAAAATCACCATAATCCTTTAAAAGAACTATCCGAACCGATGGCTTACCATCAAATGTACTAGTTGCTAACGACATTGAATTTGGTTCAAGGCAATCGGTTTTCATTGCCTCTGAAAACCATAAATCGAACTGTTTTAAGGGATCATGATTAATGTCGTACTTACCAAGTTGCCTTAGATTATACTCCCTCCTTATTTCGGATAGATTCTGCTTTTTCATTTTGCAAATCCGCTTTACCAAGTCCAAACTTATGTTTTGCACTTGAAATACTTGCGTTAAGTTCAAAGCCAACAATAAGACCAATGGCATTGAAATATAACCAAAACATTAAAGCCAGCAGGCTACCAATTGAACCATACAAAGCATTATACTGCCCAAATCTATTGACATAGAACGAAAAGACCAACGAAGTCACCATGATCATCAACGTTGCCATGATTGAACCTGCCGAAATAAATCTAAACTTTGTACGCTTTGCAGGTGCTAAATAGTAAAGGAACGAAATAGAAAAAAAGAATAGTCCAATTACTGTTACCCACCTAATAATAACAATTAAGTAGAAAGTAAAGTTCAAGGCAAGCACATTATTTTCCACCAGAAAGGTTAGAAGCCACTGTCCAAAAATGACCAAGATTACTGATATGGTAACAAGTGTTGGGAGTAAAAAGGTTAACAAAAAGGCTACCAAATGCTTATTGACAAAACTCCGGGTTTCAATGGTGTGGTAAGTAGCATTGAAGGCATCGATAAGTGCGCTGATTCCATTATGAGAAAAGAAAAATGCTGCAAAAAAACCAAATGAGAGCAAACCCCAACTTTTCTGTGTGACCACCTCAACAAGTGTTGTCTCAATAAGTTCAAATGCAATAGATGGAATAATCCCTTCAATAAGATTAAGTAGTTGATCTTGAAAATTTTGAACTGGAATATATGGGATTAGGGTAAAAATGAAAATGATAGTTGGGAAAATCGCCACAAAAAAATCAAAGGACACTGCCGATGCCCTTGTGGTTATACTCCCATTAACAATACCCTTGAAAAAGAATTTAAGCACATCGTAAATTGGAACTCCCTGAAAGCCAAAAATTGAAATCCTCCTTGCTTTTCGAAGTGCAAATTGGAACAAAATGGCAAGTTTCCGGATTAAAGTTTTTGGTTGCCTTTTCATCGACTAAGTATAATATTTCTAATCTATACTTTTTTCAGATTCATATCCAAACTTTTTATCTGATGTGTCAAGGCTCCAACAGAGATAAAGTCAACTCCTGTTTCGGCATATTGACGTATTGTATCAAGGGTAATTCCACCTGATGACTCGGTTTCCAATCTACCATCAATCAGTTCAACAGCCTTTTTGGTATCTTCAACAGTAAAATTATCGAGCATTATCCGTTGCACACCGCCGGTTTCCAAAACCAGTTTAACCTCAACAAGATTACGCGTTTCAATTTCAATGTCCAAAGATTTATTATTTTCCTGTATATACCTATTGGCCATGCGAATGGCTTGTACAATACCCCCAGCAAAATCAATATGATTATCTTTCAGCATGATCATATCATACAAGCCCATTCTGTGGTTAAATCCTCCTCCTAAGCGTACTGCCATTTTATCTAACTCTCTCATTCCAGGAGTTGTTTTTCTGGTATCCAACACTTTTGCCTTTGTTCCCTTAATTTTTTCAACATATTCACGAGTTTGTGTAGCAATGCCGCTCATGCGTTGAAGTATGTTCAGAACTATACGTTCTGCTTGAAGTAATGCATGTACTCTTCCTGAAGCACTAAAAGCGATATCTCCAATTTTCAAAAAGTCGCCATCCTCAGCAAGGGGTTTGAATGCAACTTCAGGATCTATTCGCTTATAAACCTGCGAAACAACTTCTAAACCAGCAATAATGCCTTGCTGCTTAAATTTTAGTATTACTTCTCCTGTTGCATTACCTGGAATACACGATAGAGAAGAGTGGTCACCATCACCAATATCCTCAGCAATGGCAATTTTAATAAGTGATTCAATAAGTGACATGATCTTTTAACTTTAAAAACACAGCCCTACAAATACATTGCGGGGTTCATCCCTAATAAACCATTCTCTGTACCTTCAAAAATACATTTAAATGATTAAATCGATTATAAAAATTACAAGATTTAATGATGGTAAGATAAACTATGAGATAAAAATGTCAACGGATAACTCCCTCCTCTCCATTCTCTATGCGAAGTTGGTGAATTAACAAATTCTCCTTTTCAGATTTCAGAAAAATAGATACCCTAAAACTTGCCGATTCAGAAACGAGAACACCTATGGCAAAGCTGGTTGCTCCTTTTGTTCCTTGATGATTCACCTTGAAAGATTTAGGTTTATTTTTTGTGAAGAAATCCTTAAGCATTAGTTCGGTTTGAGCCTTGCTGTATATATTGTCCTCCCCAAGTATTTCCAGTTCAACAGTAGGGTTCAAATACTTTGCAATTTCGCTGGCATTACCAATTTTCATTGCTTCGGATACTTTTTGAATAACATCTGGGGGATCGGTTGGAACTGATAACCCAGTAACAATTCCTAGGATCACCATCAGCATTATAATAAACAAATTTTTTTTCATTACTTTTGTTTTAATGGTTCTTCACAAACTTAAACCTATTATTTTGAAATATTAAAGAATTATTTAATTGATCATATTAAAATTATCCAAGTATTACTTCAAAATTCAGACCAAATATTTTGTTTAAAAATCATTGGTTTAAATTGTAAATTTACCCCAGTTTTACAAAAAAATCAAATAGATACAAAAAATACTTGTTAAACACGTCATACCTTTTTGATTAATAACGCTATCAAATATAAAAATGCTTTAAACAATCTATGAAGATAAACCTGATAGTTGTAGGGAAAACAAACATTGACTATTTGGAAAAGGGTATCGATTTATATCTAAACCGATTAAAGCACTACATAGATTTTAATCTTAAGGTTATTCCAGAACCAAAGAATACCCGAAACTTGACCCCCAAACAACAAGTTACAATTGAAGGTGAACTTATTCAAAAACACCTGTATAGAAACTCAGACACTATTCTTCTTGATGAAAGGGGTATACAACCCTCATCATCTGAATTGTCTAATTTGATTGAAAAGAAAATAATTTCAGGTACTAAAGAACTTACTTTTGTTGTTGGGGGACCCTACGGATTTTCTGACGATGTTAAAAAAAATGTAAAAACAACTTTATCTCTTTCCCGTCTTACTTTTTCGCACCAAATGGTTCGACTCATTTTTCTAGAACAATTATATAGGGCAATGACAATTATTCGCGGGGAACCATATCATCACGAGTAATGCATAAAGAAACATTGGAATGAAAAGATTTTATTTTTTTTTAAAAGTATTTATTTCTTCATTTATCAAACTTAATGAATCTTTTAAACAATTTCTTAATGGCTTAATTTTTGTACAAACTAGGCCATTGTTAAATCTAAATCATTAAGTTTGTTATTAACGATTCAAAAATTAATCTGGGTTATATAGTTTAATCCCATTTTTTTCAAATCAAGCCAATACTAAAGTGAGACAACGACTAATAAAATTACTTCTAATTGTTTTCTCAATTTTTTCTTTGTTCTCGTTTACATTAATTCGTTTTACTCCCACTTTGGTAACCAAGAGGTTAGCAATACCCCCTCCCGTTAAAAAAACACAATCAATATTAATTGATAGAACTAAAAAGGGGCTTGAATATACTGCTACTCTTATGGAGGAAGCCTTGGAAGTAGGTTTCCCAAAAACATTTGATAAACTAAATAAGAGTTTTGGAGCACAACTAAAGGATGAGGGACTTGCCATTTTTCTCTTTCAAAATGAAGATCTAATATTTTGGTCTGAGAATATGGATATTTCAACAATTCCCCAAGAGTCGGCAAAGCTAGTTTTTGCACAAAACGTATGGTGTATATCCTATTGGTTATCGGGCGAAAATATAAAGGGTTTGCTTTTAGTAAAGGTTAAATACAATTATCCATACCAAAATCAATTTTTAAAAAACCAGTATCATAGTTCAATATCTTTTTTAAAAAATTATTCCATTTCACCTGTTCAAATTAATGGTGCTTTTCCAATAAGCCTTTTTTCAGCACAACCTGTATTTTACCTAAGCCACATTCCGCAACTTTTAGATGAAGAATGCGACAAATTAAAAGCAAACTTATTGTGGATTGGCTTTATTTCACTACTAATTACCATCTACATATTATTCTGGCTACCCTTTATTAGAAAGAAAGGTTTCCTTAGCACAATTATACTTACCGTAATATTTTCAGTACTCCGATTGGGTGGACTATACTTCAATTGGTTTCCTCAGACAGGGTGGACACTTTTTGGCCCTGAGGTTTTCGCCTATTCATGGATGTTTCCATCCTTAGGCGATTTTTTTATTAATTCAATAATTGTATTTGCCATTGCTTGTTATGCCTATTGGAACCTATCTTTCAGCCTTCGCAATTGGAATAACCTTGGAAATGCAATTTTAGTGTATTTTTTGGGTGTACTAAATTTTTCAATATTCTTTATTATTGATCACCTTTTCTCAGTTCTAATCCTTAATTCAACAATTGTTCTTGAAGCATATAAAATTTTCAACCTTTCTTTTTATTCGGTACTAGGGTATCTATCAATTTCTCTTTGGTTTGCTACAGGGACTTTAATATTACACGGAACATTAAACCAGCTGATTAGAACTGATCGGGTTACAATTTTTTGGCTAACCCCCCTTTCTTACACCTCAACTCTAGGGGCTTTTGCTCTTTTTGGGTATTTGCCTACTGTATATGGAATAATCATAACCTTGGTTTTAGCATTAATCATATTAAAGCGCTATGGCAGAATCAAAGTATTACCTTCCCTTTATACTCTTTTACTGGTTTCTATTTTTTCGATATACACAGTGCTATTAGTGTCTGATTTCGCTGACAGGAAGGATAAAAACATTCGAAAAGTTTTGGCCATTAACCTTAGCAATGAACGAGATCCAATTGCCGAAGTGTTATTTCCCGCCATTGCCAAAAAACTACATGCTGATGAAGAGGTAAAGCGATATCTGGAAAATATCATTGAGAACGAGAACAACCTTAACAATCATTTAAACGATTATTATCTTGGGGGTTACTTTAAGAAATACGATTATCAAATAACCATTTGCCTATCAACATCCGATCTTATCATAGAAAAAACGGGTGAGGTTACTCGATGCTATGATTTTTTTGAGGAAATGATAAACGAGTATGGCTTACGTATTCCTGGAACCAGTTTCTTTCACCTAAGCAATCAGAATGGCCGAATCAGCTACCTTGGGATGCTTGAGTACGTTCTTTCTGATGATAGCGAAATATGCATTTACCTCGAACTTGACACGAAGATAAGCCATGATCTTCTTGGATATCCAGAGTTGCTGCTGGAGGGCAAACTAACTGGAAAATCGGCCATTGATAATTATTCCACTGCCAAATATAGCAACAACCAACTCATAGCAAGAACAGGAGAATACGACTATCCACTTGTAAATCAACTTGAAAAAGATTCGCTAAATCGTTTCTCTTTTAAAAATTGGAATGGCTTTAACCACTTAATCTATAACAGCGAAGGAGATTTATCTATTGTCTTAAGTCGACCAAAAGTCAGCCTATTCAACGTAACCGCTTCCTTTGCCTGGGTTTTTATTTTCTTCTATCTTACATTAGTCCTTTTACATAAAATTAGTGGTATCAACATAGACTTGAGTTCTTCTTTTCCTAGCTTTAAAAATCGCATTCAAAAAGCTATGGTTCAAGTGCTTTCGCTATCATTAGTAATGGTTGGAATCGTTACTATAACTTACAATGTTAAAAGTTTTCAACGAAAGAACTTCAATAACCTAATGGAAAAACTTTCATCAACCATGGTAGAAATCGAGAACCATTTGGTTAACGAAGACATACTTCACCCGGATTATTCAGACTACATTACCTACTATTTGGTTCACCTTTCAAATGTATTTTATTGCGATATAAATCTTTACGATTCAAAGGGTAACCTTTTATCCTCCTCCCGACCTGAAATCTTTGACAGAAAACTAATGGGCTCCATGATTAATCCAATTGCTTGGAAAGAGATTGCATTGAATCATCAGGCTCGATTAATCCATACTGAGGAGATAGGTAAAATGAGATATCTATCTGCTTACGTCCCACTGGTTAACATACGGAACGAAAGGGTCGGATATCTTAATCTGCCATATTTTACTAGGCAAAGTGAGTTTATCAATGAAGTTTTTACCGTTATAGTTGCGTTGGTCAATCTATATGCGCTATTAATACTCATAACCCTTTTTGTAGCGATTCTTGTTAGCAATCAAATCACTAAACCATTACAATTAATTCGCGAAAAGTTAGGCAAAATTGATATTACAAAGCATAACGAACCGATCAACTACGAGGGCAAGGACGAAGTAGGACTTTTAGTAAATGAATACAACAGGATGATTGTAGAACTTTCTGAGAGTGCACAGATGCTTGCTTTAAGCCAACGTCAAAGTGCCTGGCGAGAAATGGCAAAGCAAGTTGCCCACGAGATAAAGAATCCTTTAACTCCAATAAAACTCAATCTTCAACATATTGTCAAAGCTAAGCAAGAAAACGACCCGGACTGGGAAAAACTATTCGATAATTTTGCCATAACCCTTGTTGACCAGATCAATGTATTAAGTACAATCGCTACAGAATTTTCAAATTTTGCCAAAATGCCTTCTGGCAGCTTTAAACAAGTTAACCTTAAAAAAGTAGTTGACGATGCCGTTATCCTTTTTACTGGCTATCCAAATATTACCATAAACAGCTATCTAAATGGAATTGAAAGCATTTTTGTTTTGGCTGATAAAGAGCAATTAAGTCGGGTTTTTGTTAATCTAATTAAGAATTCTGTTCAGGCTATTGATCGAAATAAAGAGGGTTTAATTGAAGTATCTTATAAAGCGACAAAATCTATTATAACCATTTCAATTGAGGATAACGGTTGTGGTATTTCCTCTGACTCGAAAGCTAAAATGTTTAGTCCTAACTTCACCACTAAATCAGGAGGAATGGGGCTCGGACTTGCCATTAGCAAAGAGATTATTGAAGCATTTGAAGGAAAAATATGGTTTGAAACCATTGAGAATGTTGGAACCAAGTTTTTTGTACAACTTAAAATATCAAGTAGAGATTTGGTGGGAGATAGTGCTTAATATTTTCTGATTGATTTAAAAAGTTTGAATACTATATGACTATTGATTCTGTTCAAGATTCTTCTCTTGCTCCTTGATCTTTTCCTGTTCAACCAGTTTTGCTTGCTCAAGATTTTTTTCTGCATCCTTTAACCTTACTTCAGCATCTTTCATTTTTGCCTTAGCCTTTTTAAGGTTTTCTTTACCCTTCTGCATCAATTTTTTCCCGGTGTCGTATTTTTTAATTGATACCTTATAATTATTATTCCATTCTTTCACAGATTCTTTATTCTGATTATCAACCTCTTTTAATTCAATCTTAGCTTGATTGACTTCCTCCTTATCCTTAGACCTTAGCTGCTTTTCAAGAGATTTACGAGCATTGAAATGATCCCTTTCAATACTCTTTTTTTGCTGAGCTAGCAACTTTAATTCTTCCTCTGCTTCAGAAACCATTGCCTCCCCAACAGAAATTAGGCTGTCAGCCGAAAAAATTAGCGTATCGGTGGCTTCAATCCTCTGTTTGGCTACCTCCACTCTTTCCTGAAGCCTTGCTATCTTATCATCCTGCCCACAAACTGTTATAGTAAGAATTGATAAAAGTAGAATAGAAGTTACTCTAATTATTGACCTCATTTTAACATTTTTTTGTAAAAAATCAAGTTAAAAACAATCGTAAAAATATAAAATAGTGACTTTGCATGCTAGAAATTATCTAATATTTTTGAAAAAAAACGGGGGGTTGCCCCCCCCGTAGGATTATTTTTAATTAGCTGTTTTTATCGCTTGACAAACACAAAATCACCGCCTTCATCTCCAGTTCCTTTAATATCGCCATACATTGGGACCGTTGGACTGCTATTCATAACTGCTGTTCTAAAACTACTAAAGAGTTCCTCAGCAGGCAGATAATCCATTGTGTTTTCCTCAAGCCTCTGCACAAGCAATCTCAAGAAAACACTCTCATCGGGAACTTCGGTAAGGGCTCCGCTTGTCATGGCTTTACGACTCTTCTTGTCGTATACTTTATTTAGCTGATCTGTAGCATCGGCAAAAGCTTTACGCGTTTTAAAAATTCCTCCTCCAAAGCATGCATCAGTTATAAGAAGAGTATGCTTGCTTTTGATGGCAGCAATGTAATCTCTTAGCTGACTGTTGGCAACCCAATTGCCCGTGCTTTGTGCAGAAGCATCGGAAGGTAACCAGTAACCAAACTCGGTTTCAGTATCAAAATAGCCGTGCCCTGCATAGAAGATCAACAAGTTGTCGTCTTTGGTTACCCTTCGGGTAAGTTTATCCAACTCATCGATCAATTGTCCTCTTGATGGATTTTTTAGGAACACAACATCCCTTGAATCAAACATATATCTATCAACCAAAACCTTTCCTAGCTTAACAGCATCTCTAACAGGATTATCGAGGGTAGCGATTCCCGGATCGGGGTATTCATTAACCCCCACAATCAAAGCGTAGTACTTAGGTGCTTTGGGTGCATCAAATACAAGATCAAGTTCTTCTGTATCGGATGCAACCTTTTGACCCGGTGCGTCCTTACGATGAATAATAAACCTTCTCTCAACGCTATTTTCAAAAATATCCATGGCACGTATTATGATATCATTACGCCCCATCTTTAACAACACGTAAGCCTCAAATGTGCCATCAGGCTTAATGGTAGCATTTCTACCATTCACAACCACTTCGAAAATTCCACTTTCATCGCTTGCTGTTCCCTTTACAAAAAGGTTTTCCTCCGAAACTGTTAATTCATTAGCATCACCAATGGATCTTAAGCGTCTATCATCTAATCCTCCTGCTGATGATTGAGCGTATGGTCTACCTCTTGTCGCTTCCTTTCCAATTAGCGTAACTCCTTCGGGAATTAGAACAGATACCATTGGTGGCTTAGCATCAGCCTTAATCTCTGCAACTTTTTGTTTTTGGATGTTCAGCTTGGCAGCAACGGTTGATTCAAACCGCTTTGAAACGCTAGTAGACATTGAGATGGTTGGCTTATCAGAAATAGGGAAATCGCGAAATTGGAGTGCGCTGATCTCGAGATTGTCTAAGCCAAAACGTGATATTGTTAGAAGTTCTGCCCCAATACTCAGCCTCATCACCCTATCAACATCTGAAGGGATTCTGTCGAAAGTAAAACTAGCTTGTACGGTTTCTCCTTTCTTAATGGTGCGCTGGGGCGTAGAATGACGTTGTGAACCAACTACTTCTCCTAATTTTCCTCGTTGAGCATCATAATTTCGCTTATTAAAATCGGTAATCGTAATTAAGCCATTAATAAGCTTTAAATCGCGAGGTTCTCCATTGTTGGTTATGCTAAGAACCAACTCAAGCTGATTATTGCCTGTTCGATGGAGGCTAACAAGTTTGAAAACCACATTACTAAAATCATCCTCAAGAGGCTGGGTGGTTTGTGTGTTACCCGTTAGCTTAAAAACAACATCTCCTTGAAGAGAAGGTAGATCTTTAAGAACATCCCAAATGATCACCTGATTTTTACCTCCTGTAATCGATTTTCCAACGTATCCAGAAACCGATTTTATGGGTTGAAATGTTCTTCCACCATCAACAGAATACGTAGGATTAATGTTGAAAAGCTGTCCAAGCTGTTCTCCTACAATTGAGTATTCAATGTTCACATTTTCACCCAGCTGTTTTAAGTTCAACTCCTTAAATTCCTGGGAGATAACATTGGTTGTGCTAAGCAAAAGAACTGCAAATGCTAAAAGCACAATCTTTTGAATTTTTTTCATTTCTCAAGTATTATTATAATGTTGTATTTAAGTTACAATCTATCTTTTAGTATAACTCTTTTAAGTAAATATTAAAACCGATGCTATCCTCTCCAAATTCAATGCCATTAATAAACATTTTTGCAGTTTTTATTGCCACCTCTCTTGAAAGGTTTGACATCTGAGGGCTATATTGCTCTCCAAGTGTTTTTATTTTGATCGAAGATTGCTCTGTTGTTAGAGTAAGATGTCTAAGAAACTCCTGCGTGAAAAAACTCCAGAGTCCATTATAGCTAACCAAGGGTTGAGTATTTGGAGACCATGATGGATTGGAATACTTATAGATAAAGAGGGGAAAATCCATATCTTTGTCCATAAACTCTGAAATAACAAGAAACCTATTCCCTTTTTCTCGATAGGTAAATTGGGCTGTGATCAAGGTTGAGTTGGGAACCCTTAATGCTGATATTATTTCATATTCTGCCTGGGGTTCAAATGCCTCACCTACTTGTGCCTCAATATATAGAACAGTACCTAGCGTTGACATCATGGGCATAGCATCCCTGATTTCATGAGAAGAAAATGAATATCGAATTAAAACAATTGCTTCATTGTATCGTGTAAAATGCTGATCAATAATAGAAAAACTTGAACTATCTGCACTACCAGTGGCAGAGATCTTGAAGTAAGTATCGAATCGCTGCCGATAGTTAGTTTGTTTTCCTTCCTGATACTCAGTTGTGTATACATCTCTAAAGTACTGTATTTGTGCTTTATTTAGTAGAACAGCCATTGATTTTGCTCTATAAATTGCCTGTAAGGTTGCTTCTTCGGGGGTTTGATCGGGATCGGATATGCCAATTGAATAGATATAATCAGCTGTTGACTGAGGTGGTGAAAAGAACCAGCTGGGAAGAGTGTCGGGGTAGTAGCTTAATCTTGATACATTTTTAAAGCTACCCAGCTCAATGTTATGCCCTTTCCCTTCGGTTTCCTTTATAAAGATCTTTTCAAATTCTTCCTTTGATTGGGCATTTACAATGTCAGAAAAAACAAAAAGGGTTGAAAAAAAACAAATAATGCTTACTAAATACTTATAATTATCCATTATCTAAAGGCTTAGGTTAGTAATTGCATTAGGTAAAGTTATAAAATATAGCTGATGAGTAAGTAAAAAATATACTCAATTTTTATATAATTACATTTTAGCAGCATAAATACTTCAAAAAGTATGATGAAAAAAAGCTACAAACAAAATTAGGTTTGCAGCTTTTTTAAAGAGTTGGTATTTGAGTCCTAAAGGCTTTGAATACTTTCTACATTAACCTCGCGATCAACTTTTCTAATTAAGCCCTGCAAAACATTACCGGGCCCTAATTCCGTAAAGCTGGATGCCCCATCGGCTATCATATTAATCATTATCTGAGTCCAACGAACAGGTGATGTAAGTTGTGATATGAGATTTTTCTTTATTTGGTCGGGATTTGTGTGGGCCTTTGCATCAACATTTTGATAAACTGGACATAACGGTTGCTTAAAAGTAGTTGCTTCAATAGCTTTGGCCAATTCAACCCTTGCTGATTCCATCAATGGACTATGAAATGCACCACCCACTTTCAGGGGGAGTGCCCTCTTTGCTCCAGCCTCTTTCAATTTTTCGCAAGCAATTTCAATACCTTTCATTGAACCAGAAATAACCAGTTGTCCGGGGCTATTATAATTTGCTGGAACAACAACATCTTCAACTGTTTTGCATATCTTTTCAACCACTTCATCATCAAGTCCAAGAATGGCTGCCATTGTAGATGGTTCTTTTTCACAAGCTTTTTGCATGGCTATGGCTCGTTTTGATACAAGCACTAAACCATCCTCAAAGGTTAGCGTACCATTGGCTACCAAAGCTGAAAACTCCCCCAAAGAGTGTCCTGCGACCATTTCGGGATTAAATTTAACTCCCAAAACTTTTGCAAGTATAACTGAATGCAAAAAAATGGCCGGTTGAGTAACTTTTGTTTGCCTCAGATCCTCTTCTGTCCCTGAAAACATTAGATCGGTAATTCTAAAGCCCAATATTTGATTAGCCTTTTCAAAAAGATCTTTTGCAATGGGTGAATTTTCGTACAAGTCTTTTCCCATACCTACAAATTGTGCTCCTTGACCTGGAAATACGTATGCTTTCATTAATAAAAAATTTTTGGTTTAGGACACAAAAATATCAATTTTATACTTAGGTAAAGTATTAAACACTTATTTAATTCAAAGGATTTGCAATGCAACTAATAGATCACCAAGCAGGGTTGATCATTCCTTTTCCTCGAACAAGATTGTAAATTGAAAGAATAATGTATGAAGCAATAAAGTTAAGCCCAGATATTACTGTTGCAAAAACAAAAAGGGCACCGAATGTTCCAACCCATTTATTTATACCCGTTGAATAACTTTCGAGTTTAATGTATTTCCACCAACTTCCAAAGTGTGTGCTTAACCCGGTAGCTTCAAGCCCAAGAATAATCAAATTGACGATTAAAAAGAACAGGACAAGTGTAATTAACCCCCCTCTCGCCCCTTTTATATCAGGAGGACTTAACTGCATATGCGAAGAAACAGAAATGGCTAGGTATAAAAAAATCCAAAACCTATAATCGGAGAAGTTCTCAATACTAAAAAGACTTCTCAATGTTGTTTTAGCGGTACTCCACATTATTGTCAAAACTCCACTATATTCTCCCCTAACTCCTTTTACAAGAGTATGACTTTGCGCCTGGATGCCAGAAAATACTTCGTTCATATTTGGAACTAAATAGTATAAAGCGGCATAAAGCACCAATGCACCAAATATTATGGGACCAACACCAATAAAGAAGTTCCCGATTTTTTGATAAGTGCTATTGGGATTGTAAGAATGGTTAACATATCCAAGCGTACCATCCTCCGAATTAGGACTGTATAACTTCATCTCCACAATTCTATGCCTAAAAAGAATGCAAAAAATTGCATGCCCCAACTCATGTACTGGGGTTCCTATCCATCCTGTAAAAATTATATCCAATTTTTGTCCTGCTGATTTTACATAGGTAATCCTGGTAAATCTGGCAAAAACGTACAGGAGAAGTCCGAAAATAAAAAGAAGCCCCAACAACCAAACAAGTTGGCTAAAGGTTGTGATTATAACTTGTTTTAAAAACTCGAGAATTCCATTAATATCTTTCATGACGTTTTTTGTTTGTTATGCAATTATTATTTTTTTATTAGCATTGGTTTGCTATCTAATGAACGAAAATAAACCATCAAATAAAAAAAAAGCAATAATTCATAAATCTTTTGATAAAATATATAATATTGATGATAAAAAATTTGAATTCGTCAATGATCTTTCCATACATTTGAATTTTGTAAATAATAAATTTTTTGCTAAAAATACTGCTTATGAAAAAGGTTTATTTAATTACTATATTACTGTTTTTCTGTCATTCGCTTTCTGCCCAACTTTTTAAAATTGCCGGTCATGAAATTGGGTTTATATATGTTGGTCCCAAATTGGGTATGAACTTTTCAAAAATTACAAATTGGACAGAATCTGGAAACTTTCAAAACAAAAGCAAGATAGGATACCAGTTAGGTGCAATTGGGGAAATTGGCATTACCAACAGACTTTCCTTTCAAACTGAGTTAACGTTTATCTCTAATGGTACTAAACTAGATGACACCTCGGCTGCCAATTTTGATGCTAAAATTAAAACCAAATACATTGGCATTCCTTTATTGGCAAGAATGTCATTCAACGTTTTGGGACTACGAAAAGTTTATGCAATGGGTGGTAGTTATCAGAACATTCGTACAGGAGGATCTTTGGTTTCGAACGAATATAATGAACCTCTTAATTCTGATGGATGGAGAAGCATCGACTGGGGTCTCATGCTTGGTGCAGGCGCCGAGTATCCATTGAAAGAAGGGAATATTGGACTTGACCTTCGCTATGAAATGGGATTTCTCGACGCACACATTTCTGACGCGGCCAAGAATAGACATCGATCTTTTAGTTTTAACCTTGTATATAAGTTCGATATAGTTGATTTCCTTCTTAAACTCTAATCTTAAGATTACTGCTATTTTTTAATTTTTACAATTGCTTAAGAAAATATAAGAATTAATTGGAAATCAAATTCAGTAAAAATCAGGTAATGAGTTATCTTTACCTGATTTCTTTATTTATATGTTATGATACTAATAGTCTCAGCCACACAACAAGAAGTTAAAGAATTATACCCAAATTGCAACTTACCAGTAGGATCAATAACAAGATTATCTGTTGGTATTCGCAATGATATTAATGTGCTGATAACCGGAGTTGGAAGTGTTCCCACCACCTTTCATTTATTAACAGCTCTATCAAAAGGAATCTACACTTCCGTGATCAACTTAGGTATTGCTGGGAGTTTTACGCAAAAACTTAGCCTAGGCGATGTTGTTGTTATTGAAAAAGAAACCTTTGGTGACTATGGGATTGATGATAATGGTCAATTATATTCTCTATTTGAGAAAAAATTGGCAAATCCTAACCAATTTCCTTTTGAGAATGGTTGGATCCATTGGACTTCAAGTAAATACTTTCCCCTCTTAAGTCAAATACCAAAGGTAAGAGGTGTTACTGTTTCAACTGCTTCTGGATCTGTTGAAAAAATAAACAAAATAAAAAAGTTATTTTCTCCAGATATTGAAACCATGGAGGGAGCAGCAGTATTCTACACATGCAGCATGAAGAACGTTCCCTATATTTGCCTTAGGGGAATTTCCAACATGGTTGAACCTCGTAACGTCTCGAATTGGAATCTTCCTTTGGCAATAAACAATGTTTGTCTAGAAGCAAAAAAGCTAATTGAGAAACTACCATGAAACTAAAACTAGCTTTTTCAACCTGTCCAAACGATACTTTTATTTTCGATGCATTAGTTAATGGTCGTATTAGTAAAAGAAGCGAATTATCCTTCGATATTCTTCTGGCCGACATTCAAGAACTTAATGAAATTGCAATAAAAGCAGAAGCCGATATAGTAAAAATCAGCTTTGCAATTTATCCCCTTGTCTCTAGGAACTACCAGTTGCTAACTTCGGGTGCAGCCCTTGGTAAGGGTGTGGGTCCATTGCTGATATCCAAAAGGAAAATCTATCCTGACGAAATAAAATATACTCGCATTGCCATTCCTGGTGAAAATACTACTGCCAATCTTCTGTTTACACTTGCATACCCCGATGCCATGCAAAAACAAACATATTTATTTTCAACAATTGAAGAAGTTGTCCTTGCCAATGAAGCTGATGTTGGAGTAATTATTCATGAAAATCGATTCACCTACCAAAAAAAAGGACTAAAAAAAATAATGGATCTTGGTGAATTCTGGGTTAAATTGTCCGGTTTGCCTATACCCCTTGGTGGCATTGCCATAAAAAGGTATTTGCCAGAAACGGTTAAGAAGGAAATAAATACATTAATAAGCCATAGCGTGAAGTTTGCAATGGACAATCCCTCTAAATCTATTAATTACGTGCAAAGCCATGCTCAAACAATGGATGTTGAAGTTATGCAACAGCATATAAAACTCTATGTGAATAATTTTACTCAAGATTTAAAAGAAATTGGACAACTTGCCATCAACGAACTTTTCAGTAGGGCAATGGCATCAGGATTTTACAAATCAATTGACATTCAAAACCCCATTTTTATTGAGCATTCCAAACTTGAATAAAAGGACTTTCCTTGAATAACTCTAATACATAAGTGACTGTTTATTTAACTCATTTCTTTCTTTTTTTTGACAAACGTCCTTTTTCTTTTGACAAAAAAAGAACTTCTATGCTTAATTATCGTTAATAAACAAACAATTTTGTAAACTTATTTTCTCAGTATACTAAATAACATTTTAGTGCAAAAAGTTAAAGGAAAAGATAGTGAAGAAACTCACCCATTTTTTGGGAAAAGTAAAATTCTTATAGAAAGAATTCACTCCTTGGATAAAAAGTGGTGTGTTGAATTTTGGGAAAATCATTATTTCTTCTTTGGAATTGAGGTTTTTGCATCAAAAAAAGAAATTGTTAGGAAAAATTGTTTGAAATCTTCGCTTTAGAAAGGATCAATTTTTATTACAATCACACACTGTTTTCTCCTGTTATTTTTTCCTTCTTAGAAAATCAACCTTTAATTTTTTAAATTAATGAACATTTTGTTTATGCTTGCGTTATTTATTTAGATACATTCTAAATAAATAACATTAAAAATAATAAACTATGTCATTCGAATTAAAAAAATTACCATACGACTATGATGCGTTAGAACCGCATATTGACAAGATGACCATGGAGATTCACCATACAAAACACCATGGAGCTTACACCAATAATCTGAATAAGGCCATTGAAGGTACTGACCTTGATAAAATGGCCATTGAAGAAATACTTAAAAATGTATCAAAGCATTCACCTGCTGTTAGGAATAATGGCGGAGGTTACTATAACCATAATCTTTTCTGGAGCATAATGTCGCCTCGTGGCGGAGGAAAGCCTTTTGGTGAGATAAGCAAGGCCATTGATAAGCATTTTGGATCTTTTGATGGGTTTAAGGAGAAATTCTCCAATGCTGCCGCAACTCGTTTTGGTTCAGGATGGGCATGGCTTGTGGATCGGCAAGGTGAACTGGTAATATTCTCAACGCCCAATCAGGATAATCCACTCATGGATGTGTCTGAGATCAAAGGTAATCCATTACTTGCGCTCGATGTTTGGGAACATGCTTACTACCTGAAGTATCAGAACCGACGCCCAGACTACATCAACAGCTTTTGGCATGTAGTAAACTGGGAAGAGGTTGAAAATCGATTTAATCTACTATAAATAGTACATAGACTCCCCTTTTTGGTTTGGTTTAAGTTTTAGGGGTTGACCGGGACTAAGAACATCTGTTCAGCATCCCGGTTTATTTTTGAAAAGGAGTTGATTACAAAACCATTATTTGCTTAAAAACAAATTCAATGCTAGTAAAAGCCTGCTAATTCTTACTACCTTTGCAGTCAATTACGAAACTAAACATGACACATAAATCAGGATTTGTAAATATTATTGGCAACCCAAATGTAGGTAAATCAACGTTGATGAATGCCTTGGTGGGTGAACGACTCTCAATAATCACAAGCAAAGCACAAACTACCCGGCATAGGATAATGGGCATAGTGAACGGTTCAGATTTTCAGATTGTATACTCCGACACCCCTGGTATTCTTAATCCTGCATACAAACTACAAGAATCGATGATGAAGTTTGTGATGTCGGCATTGGAGGATGCCGATGTGATTCTTTACATTACCGATACAGTTGAAACTCCAACAAAAAACGAAGATTTTCTGGAAAAACTTCGTAGCCAAAACGTTCCAATCATAACAGTAATCAACAAAATTGATCTCTCAGATCAAAAAAGGGTAGAAGAACAGGTTTCCCTATGGAAAGATTTATTGCCGAATACCACAATTGTTCCTGCTTCTGCCCTGCATGGGTTTAATACTGATATCATTCTATCGCAAATATTACATTATCTGCCCGAAGGGCCAGAATACTTTTCAAAAGAAACCTTAACCGATAAAACTTTACGGTTTTTTGCCTCAGAAATAATTCGGGAGAAGATTCTTACAACTTACCAAAAGGAGATTCCTTATTCCGTTGAAGTTTTTATTGAAGAATACATCGAAGAACCAAAAATTGATAGAATTAGAGCCATTATTTATGTCGACAGAGATTCGCAGAAGGGAATAATCATTGGACATCAGGGGAAAAAGCTTAAAAAGGTTGGAATAGAATCACGTATAGATATCGAATCGTTTGTTGGGAAGAAGGTTTTCCTAGAAATTTACGTTAAGGTTGATCCCGATTGGCGGAATAACGACTTGAAATTAATGAGGTTTGGCTATAATCAATAAAAACGAATAACCTGAAATGGGAAACATAGTAGCAATAGTTGGCAGGCCCAACGTGGGTAAATCAACTCTATTCAATAGGCTGGTTGGTCAGCGCAAAGCTATTGTTGATGAAACTGCAGGAGTAACACGCGACCGTATATACGGCAAATCCGACTGGAATGGCATTGAGTTCTCAGTTGTCGATACAGGAGGATACGTTTTAAATTCCGACGATATTTTTGAAGAAGAGATCCGCAAACAGGTTAAAATAGCCATTGAGGAGGCAGATGTTATCCTTTTCCTGGTTGATGTAACAACGGGAATTACCGACATGGATATTGAAGTTGCTCATATCCTAAGAAAAAGTAAAAAGCGTTCGCTGCTAGTGGTAAACAAAGTTGACAACAACATTAGAGTACAAGAATCGTACGAGTTTTTCAACCTTGGGCTTGGCGACCCATGGTGCATATCCTCTATAAATGGCAGTGGAACCGGAGACCTTCTTGACGAGCTGGTAAAGCCCTTTGAAAAACAACCCGATGTAGAGGAAAATTCTGAGACTCCTCGCATATCAATTGTCGGGCGACCTAACGTGGGTAAATCTTCGCTAATAAATGCTCTTATTGGTGAAGACCGAAATATTGTTACACCCATTGCTGGCACCACTCGTGATGCAGTGCATACACGTTACAATAAGTTTGGACATGATTTTTTGCTGATTGATACAGCGGGGCTCAGAAAAAAGTCGAAAGTAAGCGAAGATTTAGAGTTCTACTCCGTTTTAAGATCGGTAAGAGCCATCGAAAATTCAGATGTTTGCATTCTCCTGATAGATGCTACCCAGGGAGTTGAAGCGCAGGATATGAACATATTCAACCTTATTATTCGCAATCGGAAAGGTGTTGTGCTTGTTGTAAATAAATGGGATCTAGTTGAGAAGGATAATAAAACAACAAAAGAGTTTACTGAATTAATAAAGAAGAGGATAGCACCATTTCAGGATGTGCCAATAATATTTGCCTCAGCACTCACCAAGCAACGAATATTAAAAGTACTCGAAGATGCTATTCAAGTTTTTGAGAGTAGAAAACAACGAATTCCCACCTCGAAGCTGAACGAGATTATTCAGGATGCTGTAGAGGCATACCCCCCTCCATCTTACAAAGGAAAATTTATCAAGATCAAGTATGCGACCCAACTTCCTACTCACGCTCCATCCTTCGCCCTATTTTGCAACTTACCTCAATACATCAAGGAACCTTACAAACGATACATTGAGAATAAACTCCGTGAACAATACAACTTTTCTGGAGTTCCCATGCAAATATTCTTTAGGCAGAAGTAAATCTTTACAACATTTTGTATAGTAATTTTTTTTTGTTTTTTTTGCATTATATCAATAGTAAACCTCATAAAAAACCCTACAAAATGAAGAAAATACATTTTATCTCCGCTTTTCTCTTTGCTACTTTCATTCTTCTTAGCTGTGGATCGAAAGAGAAAAAAGTAGAAACAACGGCCTTTAAGCCCATGGAAGTTCAAATTCCTGATGAGCTGAAGGACAACCCCGAAGCGGCTGAATACATCGAAAACATGGCTAAAGCTGTTGATGCATACGCCATTGCTTTAGACAAGATGGCTTCAGAAATTTACAAAATGGGCATCAAGGAGGGGGAAGAACCTACTACTTTCCAGAAAATTAAGCTAATGCAAGTTTTAGCAACCCATTTCCAGGAAATTGGCCAAACAGCCGAACCGCTTTTCAGTTACCTTGAAAAGGGCGAGTTCATGAAGAATGAACTATCCGATGACGAAATCATGGCCTTTGCCAGCGTTATGGATCGATTTCAGGATCGAATGCAGGAGTTGGAAAAGAAATATGAAAAACTGAACAAAATGTCAGGACAGGATGAAGATCAATAAACAAAAGAAATCATAATACTAGTTATATTAGCAAAAAAAAGCGGAGAAATTTAGTTCTCCGCTTTTGCTTTTTTCTAAAATCTATTCATCTTAAGCATATCCACCTCCTTCTGGTTGAGAAAGCGCCATTTTCCTCGGGGTAGATTTTTCTTAGTTAACCCGGCAAAATAAACCCTATCGAGTTTTTGAACCCTGTAACCTAGCATCTCGAAAATCCTACGAACAATCCTATTCTGCCCGCTGTGTATTTCAATACCTATCAACGATTTATCCTTTGGGTCGATATACTCTACCGCATCAGCCTTTACTGTTTCATCATCTATTTCCACACCGTTGGCGATGGCTTCTATGTCTTCAATCCTTACTGGTTTATCAAGTCCAACTTCGTAAACCTTTTTCTTCATAAAACTCGGATGGGTAAGACGTTTGGTTAACTCACCATCATTAGTAAGAAGAAGTAAACCCGTGCTGTTTCTATCGAGCCTACCAACCGGGTAAACCCTCTGATCGCATGCACCCTCTATCAGTTCCATAACGGTTCGCTTTGCATTGGGGTCGTCTACAGTTGTAATGTAATCCTTAGGTTTATTCAATAAGATGTATACTTTACGCTCAGGATCCAGCTCCTTACCCTTAAAACGGATCTCATCGGTAATCTTAACCTTAATTCCCAGCTCATTCACGGTAATCCCGTTGACTGTAATGTATCCCTTTGCAATGTATTCATCTGCTTCGCGTCGGCTGCATAGTCCTGAGTTGGCAATAAATTTATTCAGACGAATATTGCCATCCTTATCTGTTTTAATGTCTGAATCTATCTGGGGTGGTTTTCTTGAAAGTTTTTTTCCAGCTAATTTGGTGTCTTTTACTTTTGCATAATCAGCGTTTGAAAACTCATTGCTAAACTTTTCTCTCTTATCAAACCTTCTTTCTCTTGTATACTTGCCTTCACTACGCTTAGAGTCTTTTTCATAAGGCTTATCCCTGTTATCATGCTTTTTTTTGTACCGATCGTCACCACTTCTAAATTTAGTTTTCCTGTCTGAGAATCTTTCTTCTTTTTCTTTCTCTCCAAAAGTTCTTTTAGATCTGTCGTGCTCATAACCTCTTGAACGGGATTTGTTATAATCAGCATCATCTTTCTTTAGAATTCGTCTTTTAGCCTTTTTCGCATCACCTTTATCATTATCTTTTGAAGTGCGTTTTGACCTACTTCTGCTGTACCCAGTATCCTCTTGGTACTTTGGTTTACGAAAAGTCTCTTTTGTATCTTCTCTTTTTGAAGAACGTGCTGGTCTGCGTTCCATTTGAGGATCCCCTTCGAAGGATTTCTCATCGTTCCTTTCCCTTGGCTCCCAACTTGTTAACTTTATAGTACGGGGGCGGTAAACCCTTGCGGGTTCGTTTTCCACGGACTTACTCCTCCTCACGGGTTTCTTTCCGTAATCTTTCTTTTCTCTCAATTTAATAAATTTTTATTCAAGTAGCCTTTATTTTCCTTTTAATAATAAACGGATCCTGAATTAGTTAATAATAAAAACTAAAAATTTGGGCTGCAAAGATAATGTTAATTTTAAAGCAATCTAATTCCTTTTTTTAAAAACTTCGTGAAAGCCTTGCGAGAAAATAGAATGTAGCTTGAAAGGAGAAAATGTTAGGGTTTTGCGTTGGAACCCTCATCATGCAATTTCTTATCATTAACATCCAAATCTATTTTGTCAACTTCGGACATCTGCTTTTTAATGTCATCGGTAGCCTTTTGAAATTCTCTAATCCCTTTTCCCAATGATCGTGCTACCTCAGGAATCTTTTTAGATCCAAAAAGGAGAAGGATAATAACAAGGATAAAGACTATTTCAGGGGCACCAATAAAAAATAACATCACGTTGATCTCTATTTTGCTGTAAATTTAAAAAAAATCCTGCAACTATGTTACAGGATTTCATGTAATGGCTTAGGTGGTGCTATTTCTCCTTTATTGCCTTTATTTTTCTCCTCTGTAAATCGTAAGCAATAGGAGATGCAATAAACAATGATGAATAAGTACCAACTAGGATACCGATAATTAACCCAAAAATAAATCCACGAATACTATCACCTCCAAAGAAGAAGATTGGAATAAGCACTACAAGTGTACTGAAAGATGTAGAGAAAGTACGACTTAACGTGTCATTCAATGCGTTATTCACGGTAACCTCCCTTTCTCGTTTTGGATAAAGTCCAATGTACTCACGAACACGGTCGAAAATAACAACAGAGTCGTTTATGGAGTATCCTATAATAGTTAGGATTGCTGCAATAAATGCTTGATCTATTTCCAATCCAAAGGGAACTCTATTGTAAAGTATAGAAAACATTCCAACAACCACTATTGTATCGTGGAATAAAGCGGCAACAGCACCTGTTCCATAACGCCAGTTTTTAAACCTTATGAGTATATAAAGGAAAATCACCACAAGCGCAAAGAATAGGGCGATAATAGCCTCTTGGCGAAGGTCGTGTGCAATAGTTGGTCCAACCTTCATACTGCTCTGCTTATAAACATCCCTAAAGGTTTCCAGATCGGTATTATCAGGTAACAATGATGATACACCTAGGTGAAGTAGTGAGTCTACCTCATTGTCAACATTCTCATCATCGATATCGATTTTATATTTTGTCGTAATCTTTACCTGATTCTGTGAACCAAAGGTTTTCACCTCAGGACTTTCGCCAAAGACATTTCTAAGTTCACCAGCTAGATCTGCTGTTGAAACATCCTGATCAAACCGAACGACGTATGAACGGCCTCCAGTAAAATCGATACCAGGGTTTAATCCACGTGTAACCAGAGATAAAATGGCTATTGCTATAACAGCAGTAGAAATTATATATGAATACTTTCTCAGTCCAATAAAGTTGATCTTGGTATTATGAAATGCCTTTTCACTTATTCTATTCCAGAACGTAATGGTGTATTTTCGGTTCTGCATAAAATGAATAACCAGTCGAGTTAAGAATATTGCACAGAAAAGAGATGTAATAATACCAATCACCAAAGTAGTTGCAAAACCTCTAATTGGTCCTGAGCCAAAAAGATAAAGGATTACACCTGTAAGCAATGTAGTTACGTTACCATCGATAATTGCAGAATAGGCATTCTTATAACCATCGGAAATTGCCAGGCTAATTCCTTTTCCTGCTTTTAGTTCTTCTCGGATTCGCTCAAATATTAGCACGTTAGCATCTACCGACATACCCATGGTTAGGACAATACCTGCAATACCAGGAAGGGTAAGAGTAGCCTGGAATGAAGCCAAAACACCAAAAATGAAGAAAAGGTTAGCAATAAGTGCCATGTCGGCAATTAGTCCTCCCCTATGGCTATAGTAAAACACCATAAAGAAAAGTACAATAATAAAGCTGAAAATAAATGACCTCAAACCAGAATCGATGGCTTCCTGTCCAAGAGAAGGTCCAACAATTTCCTCCTGAATTATTCTGGCAGGGGCAGGTAATTTACCCGATTTAAGTACGTTGGCAAGGTCTTTTGCCTCATTAATGGTAAAATCACCGGTTATGGAAGAACGTCCTCCTTTGATTTCCTGATGAACTCTAGGGTAAGAGTAAACATAATCGTCGAGTACAATGGCAATACATTTTTCAACATTATCGGCAGTTAACCTCGCCCATATTTTCGCTCCTTCAGCATTCATGCTCATGGATACATCAGCAGAACCAGATGTACCAAAGTCATCCCTTGCATCGGTAATAACAGAGCCATCTAGCGGGGGTTTACCATCGCGATTGGTAACCTTAATAGCTATCAACTCATAATAACTAAGCGTTTTATCCCACTTCACGGGTTTTACAGTCCACAGAAATTTTACATCACGTGGAAAAAGTTGACGGATCTGAGGTGTATTTAGGTACTCATTAATTTTTGATGTATCGCGATAATGAGCTAATCCAACTGAAGGTCCAGGAAGAAGTTGCCCCTGCTGATTTGTTGATGGGTTTAACATAGCAAAAAGAGGATACTCTTTTGCCCATTGGTCACTGCTTACTTCAGTTGAGTCCTCCTCAGTTTTAAGCAAATCGATTAGTTCGTCCTCTTTGCTAACAGTATCTGTAGTTTCAACTACTATTTCATCCACAGCTGATTTTTCAGGATTTTCCTCTAAAACCTTTTCATCATCAGGTTTTCCCAATTTAGCCAAAGCATCATTAATTTCCTTTATCTTCTTGTTGGCTTGCTCTAATGATGGGAAAATCTCGCTATTCTCATAGGTTTCCCAAAACTCAAGGCTTGCCGTACCTTGCAACAGCTTACGCACCCTTTCAGGATCCTTCACCCCAGGTAGTTCTACGAGAATTCTTCCAGAGCCCTCAAGCCTTTGTATATTTGGCTGAGAAACACCAAAGCGGTCAATCCTGTTCCGTAGAATGTTAAAGGAGTTGGCAATGGCATCTTCAGCTTCCTTGCGAATAACTTTAAGAACTTCTTCGTTGGTTGAACTGAAGGAAATTCTATCACGAAGTTCTACTGTATTAAAAATGGAAGCCAGCCTTGCATTGGGTGCAATCATTGCGAATGCATTTCCAAATCGGGTAATAAAATCCTCGCTGGGAGGCATTTTTTTGGACATTTCAATAGCTGCAACAAATGAACTGTCGTTACTGTAATTTGACATGGAACGTAATATTTCTACTACCGAAACTTCCAAAGTAACGTTCATCCCACCCTTAAGGTCAAGCCCAAGGTTAATTTCTCTCTCTTTGCAATCCTTATAAGTATACTTTCTTAGCCAAAGGAAGTTGTAAACTGTTTCACTAGATATGGAATCCAGATAGTAAAACTCCTTTTTGGAATCACCCTGCGCATAGCGTGCAGCATCGCGTTCTACCTTTTTGGAAAAATAGGTGAAGGATAGCTGGTAGATACAAACCAGCGTTAGAGCAATTGCAATTAACTTAATAGCGCCTCTATTTTGCATTGGTTCTTTGTGTTAAACGATTGATTACTTTTACTTTATTTTAAAAAAACGTGGGCAAAGATATTATTTTTTTTCTGAAATGCCATAAAACAAAAAGAATACAATACAACGAAATAATTTTTTTAAGGAATTGACATTCTATAAACTTTAAAAAAAGAATCAATTCTAATTGTTAATATCCTTATTATGAAGATTATTGAACAGAATGAAATTATTTTTTTCTTCTATGTAACTGAATCTTTCTAGTTTTAAAATTCACAACCGCTTTATTCTGAACTAAAAAATCACATCCAAGCAGTCCATGGATCTTAACACCAGATAAATCTTCGTATAATTTTGATATGGGCTGAAGATCTGAACTAAACACTTTGAGTTTATTAAATTCTATATCTCCAAGAGTAATGGTTGGCAATTCAATCTGCTCAACTGATATCTTTTGCGCATTAATGCCAGCAGCAAAAGGTTCATTTTGCTCGTTGGCAATTGTAAGAATTCCAGATGTGATGGATTTATCAATAACGGTTCGCGAAGCCCCTGTGTCGAGTATTAATAAAACTATCTCTCCGTTAATATGTCCTTGAATAATTGGGTGAAAACTGCTTTTCTCAATTTCTTGAACCCTAAAAGGAATTGTCTCAATCATAAAAATATTTTAAAAACATTTGGGTTCAAAGTTAGCAAAACAATGGTTTTTAAATTGCTTCATTACTGAAATAGATATAAAATTCATATTTTTGAGATCATTCTTTGTCGGCTTATGAGAGCAATGTCCATTAGAACAAGGTTAATTATTTTCTCCATGTTATTCAGCTTTATGGGGCTTGTTCTTGTTGGTGGATATTCATACTATATTGCTCGACAAGCTTTGCTTGGAAGGACTTTCGATCAATTAACCTCGATACGGGAAGAAAAAGCAAGGCAGGTAGAACGCTTCTTCCATGATAGAATACGTGAAGTTGAATTCGCATCAAAGTTAGAAAGCATTCGGAAGGTAACAGAAAAATTTGAGGATCAAATCTCATATAATACTAAGAGCATAGTAATACAATTCATAGAATCATCTTCTCTTGTTGATTTCTTTTTATCAGCAACTTACTATAGCAGCATTGGATTTGGATTGCCCAACGGGCAATTTATCTACATAAAACTTGATCCGGTGAAAACCCTCGATGACTTTACAACCACAAGTTTAAAGTCGGTTGCATTGCATGATTCTTTTCAAAAAGTAGTAGCTGAAAAAAGGGTAATTGTAAAAGATTTTTCAGCTGGTACTTTTGTTAATAACTACAGCGCTCATATAGCTGCACCTATTTTTGGTGTAAACGATTCAATTGTTGGGGTTATTTTTTTAGAAATTCCAGAAAAGGCAATGAACCAATTGATGGCCGAAAGACTTGACGAAATGGGTATGGGGAAAACTGGTGAAGTTTATCTGGTTGGTAGCGACTTTCTTTTGAGATCATCTTCACGATTTCTTGATAATTCAGCACTTTCTGTTGTCTGTAAGACTGAAGCAATAAAAAAAGCTTTGGCAGGTAACTCAGGAACCGATAAAATGATTGATTATCGCAACGAAAAAGTATTGAGCTCTTACCGACCTCTTGAAGTTGCTGGATTACAATGGGCTATTGCCTCCGAGATGGATTGGAGTGAGGCCCTTCGTGACATAGTTAGACTCAAAAATAGAATATTGTTTTTAGGATTTTCTGTTTTTATACTTATTGGCATCGGTGTTTTTCTTCTTAGCTCTATGATTACAGCACCCATTCTAAAGCTTAAGGAAGCTGCTTTAAGGGTTGGGGATGGAAAATTCGACTGGCTTCTGCCAGTTCAACAACGCGATGAAATAGGGCTATTGACTCAAGTATTCAATAAGATGACCCTAAGGCTTAGGCAAACGACTCAAAAGCTTAGGGAAAGGGAGCAACGCTTGTTGCATTTCTACAGAGCCACCATTGATGGTATTTTACTACATAAAGAAGGTAAACCAATTCTTGTAAACCGTGCGTTAAGCGTTCTTTCTGGTTATTCTGAAGATGATTTGATGAAAATGTCCCCCAAAACTCTTTTTTTAAACGAAAATCAACATACAACTAAAAATGGTTCACAGGAGCAAAACTCCTTTGAGGATCTGCTGATAACAAAGAGTAAAGAAAAAATTCCCGTTGAGGTTCAGCGTAAGAAAATGACATATCATGATCAGGATGTTGAAGCGCTGGTAATTAGAGACATCTCGCAAAGAAGAGCAGTAGAGGATGAATTGAAAGCTGAACGATTGCATCGAATGCGGTCAGTCATTGATGGGCAGGAACAGGAACGGCAAAGGCTTTCGCGTGAATTGCACGATGGCTTGGGACAAACTCTGGTTGGGATAAAGCTCCGCTTAGAAAGCATCCCCTTGGATGAACTTGGAGAGCAGAGAAAGACCGTTGAACTTGTGAAGAAAATGTTTAACCAGACCATTGAGGATACTCGCCGTATTTCCAATAACCTTATGCCCGCTGCCTTAACAGAGTTCAGCTTAGCAGTTGTGTTAAGAAACCTGTGTACAGAGATTGAATCAAACTCAAAAATTCCCATTTCACTTGTTGTTGGAGTACTCCCAGAATCGCTTAATTTGCTTATTAAAACCTATGCTTACCGAATTGCCCAAGAGGCTTTAAACAATACTGTTAAGCACTCGGTAGCAAGTCGAGCAGTGGTTTCTGTCTTTTCAGATATTAAAAAAATATACCTGCATATTGAGGATGATGGTTGTGGGTTTGTAACAGCTAAAAAAAACGATACTGGCAACGGACTTTACAACATGAAGGAAAGAGCATCTCTGCTTAATGGTAAGCTGGAAGTTATCTCTTCACCGGGCAAGGGTACTAAGATCAAGGTTGAGTTTCCACTTGAAAATCACTTCACAAAAGAATAATAATGAAACCTATTAAGTTAGCGTTGGTTGATGACCATCAAATTGTAAGGGATGGAATTAAAGCTTTGCTTGAAGGAGCCTCAAACATAACAGTAGTAGCAGAGGCCGAAACAGCTGCCGAAATACTTAACAAAATACCTAATACTAATCCCCACGTACTTTTAGTTGACATTTCTCTTCCAGAAATGTCAGGAATTGAACTTACTAAAATAGTAAGCCGTGACTTCCCTGAAATAAAAGTTATCGTTCTGAGCATGCACACAACGCAAGATTTTGTTTTCAACGCAATAAAAGCTGGTGCAAAAGGGTATCTTCATAAAAGTATAACCCAAAGCGAGTTGAAGGAAGCCATTGAACTAGTGTATAGTGGTAAGGATTATTTCAGCAAGGACATATCAGAAATAATCCTGAAAAGCTATCTTCATCAGGTTAAAAATCCTGAAAGGGCTAGTGATCAATATGAACAAAAGCTTACCCCAAGAGAAATTGAAATTTTGAAAATGGTGGCTGAGGGTTACTCAAACCTGCTTATTGCCGATAAGCTTTTCATAAGCGTTAGAACCGTCGAATCGCACAAAAACCACATCATGCAGAAACTAGAACTCACTACTACTGTAGATCTGGTGAAGTATGCACTTAAAATAAGGATGATTGATATTTAGGGTAAGCTACTCAGAAATCATGAAATCCATAAAATCGGCTTTTCTATCATCGGTTAGATTTTGCTTTTTGAATATCTGAGCCATTAGCCCCAACTTGTATAAGTCGAATAGGAAAATGGATGGCCTGGTGCTACAAAGCAATCTACGGATTATTGGGTTAAAAACACGGAAAAACCATCTCAGAGGGTAGGCAAGACCAACCAACCTGAAATATCGATAGTACTTCAACAGTCTGATGTTGCGCTGTAAATCCTTTTTCTGATGGGGAACAATGCGGAGCAAGCGTACAAGGTTTACTATGCCATGTTCCGACTTGGCCAAATATTCGAAGCAAGGTTCTATTCCCAGATGAATACAAGGATTATTTATATGGTAAATAGGTATGTTATGCATTTTAAGGTCAAGCCCAAAAAGGGTGTCCTCATGACCATAACCAGATATTTCCTCATTAAATCTGATCTGATGGAAAACTTCGCTCTTAATCATAAAATTTCCACTTAAAAATGATGCATGAGGTGCTAACTGCCTCCGGGCAGCATTTTTGCTTTCTCGCCTAACTCCATATTTCCATCGGAGTAAAAATTCATTCTTAATGGGCTTTGGTCCATAGCCAATACCACCGCAAATTACATCTGCCTCACTAATGGCTTTATTGTAATTCAGCAGGAAGTGAGGTGAATCGGGAACTACATCACAATCCAAAAACAGCAGCCACTTACCCTTGGCAAAATCGGCCAATCGGTTACGAATTTTACTTCTACCCAAATTTTGATCGAACTCCAGATAGCTTACATGGCTATTCACAGCAATGGTTGCGTTCCGTTTCTTGTAGTAGGATATTGAAAAATCGTCGAAAACAAGGATCTCGATATCAATATTGCTATCCCTTGCCTGACTGAGCAACTCTTCGGTGAGCTCAGTTATATCAAAATTATAAACAGGTAAGCAAATGGATATCATAGCTATTCAGAATCAGGTAATTGATCTATTTTTTCCTCCTCAAGGGATTCGAGCATCGACTCGGGCATCGATTTTTTGGCTTTTGCCCCTAACTCCTTGATTTTTTGAACTTGTGAAACCAAGTTGCCACTACCGGTAGACAGCTGCTTAATGGCCGATTCGTAGCTTTCCTTACTACGGTCAAGGTTAACCCCAATTGTTGTAAGGCTCTCAACAAAACCCACAAACTTATCGTAAAGCCTTCCTCCCCTATCGGCAATTTCAATGGCATGCCTATTCTGATGCTCTCGCTGCCATAAGTCATAAATCATTTTAAGCGCTGCTATTAGATTGGTTGGACTAATAAGCAAAACCCTACGATTATAGGCATAACTCCAAAGCTCCAAATCTGTCTGCATGGCAAGCATGAAGGCAGGCTCAACGGGAACAAACATCATCACAAAGTCAAGTGATCCCAACAAATCCTGGTAGCTCTTTCCGCTCAGTGTATCAATATGAACTTTAATGGAACGCATATGCTCCGATAAAGCCTTTGCCTGATCCTCAGGCGATTCGGCAGAACAATACCTTTCATAAGCAATAAGCGAAACCTTGGAGTCAATCACCACTTTTCTATCATCGGGGTATGCTATGATAACATCAGGTTGCAACCGTTTTCCCTCATCTCCCTTGAGCGATTCCTGAACGAAGTATTCGCGCCCCTTTACCAACCCCGACTTCTCGAGAATGCTCTCCAAAATCATTTCACCCCAGTTGCCTTGCTGCTTAACCTGACCCTTTAACGCATTGGTTAAATTATTGGCCTCCTCGCTAATTTTCTGATTTAATAAGACCAGCTTTTCAACCTCTTTTCCCAAAGAAAAACGCTCCTTGCTCTCCCTGTCGTAAACCTCTTCCACCTTTTTCTGAAAGAGATTTATATTCTCTCCCAGAGGTTTAAGCAAACTCTCAATGTTTTTCTGGTTCAACTCTGTAAACCGTTTGCTTTTATCTTCAAGAATGGAGTCTGCAAGAATTTTAAACTCTGCAGCAAACTTTTTACCTATTTCTTCTATCTCTCCCTTCTGCTTTTCAAGCATCTCTTTTTGATACTTGTTCTCTTTATCAAGTTCAATTGATCGTTCTTTAACGGCTGATAACTCCTGTAAAAGATTCTTTCGCTCAGCCTTTAGGGCTTCCTCCTCTTTTGCCAAAGATGTGATTTGCTCCTGCTGACTTTGCACTTTAATCTGAAGCCCAGAATGACTCCTACTAAGCTCCTGAAAAGCATCAACCTTTTTATTAAGCTCATCGATTAACCTTATCTGCTCCTGCTTAAAAGTTTCGGATTGTTTACGCATCTCCTCAATAAGAGTGTTGGCAGATGATAAACGCATGGCATGGTCTTCCTTTAACTTGGTTACCTGATCCAGCTCTTCTTCGCGACGGCGTAAATCCTCAAGCAGCCTTTCTAATCTATCGTTGGCAATTCGAAGATTCCCTTCAAGTTCATTGATCTTTTGCTGTTGGCCTCCATCTGGTTGTTGTAAAGAACCTCCTTTGTGGTATACAAATCGTAAGACCAGGGCAACAACAATGGCACCAAGCACTATGCCAATAAGAATATATACTACAATATCAGACATAACTTTTTTTAAGCCTTTAAAGTTACTACAAACACTATAATTTCAAGCATAATTCCTAATTTTTCCATTTATTATTTATGTACACAACTGTTCATTTTTTCCTTCATTAATTCAATTGTAAAACAAAAAATCTATTCTTAATGCGAATTAACAATTTTAAATTAAAAAATACTATTTATAGCTAATTTAGACTGAAACAATAAACCCCTCGGTTCACCTAAAGATCCCTCATCTGCTTATTTAGAATAAGTCTAGAAATTGGACTTAAAACCAATACACATAATGCATTTTGTTTAAAAGTATTGTATATTTGCATAAACATTTAATTAGTCTAAATAAAACTTAAACCATACAAATCATGTCAACATCAGAATTTAATACCGCGCTTATAGAGCTGGAGCCAAATCTAGAGAGATTTGCTTATAGCCTAACGGCTAATCCTGAAGATGCCCGTGATTTACTGCAGGAAACCTTTTTAAAGGCACTTATCTACAAGGATAAGTTTGAGGATAATACCAACATAAAGGCATGGACTTTCACAATAATGAAGAACACCTTTATAAATAATTATCGTAAAGCGGTAAAACAACGTACAACATTCGACTCAAGCGATAATCAATTCCTTGTTAATGGTCGTGCATATAACGAAGGACCAGATTCAACCTATTCGCACAGCGAGATAAATAGAAAAATTGAAGAATTAGACGATGATTTCAAAATTCCATTTCAAATGCATACTTCAGGTTATAAGTATAAAGAGATCGCCGATAAACTTAATTTAAAAATTGGGACCGTAAAGAGTCGAATTTTCTTCTCTCGCCAAAAACTTATGAACGCATTGCCCGATTATCAATAGAAGATTAGTAATAACAACTCCGATTTATTAAAAAAGAGGGATCATTTTCAAAAAAGTGCTCCCTCTTTTTTTCTGCTTAATCAGTAACCTCGAAATAATCCTTCTAATTCAAAATTGTTTTTCTAAAGTTCAAAAAACTATTAGTTTTGTGCTCTTTGATTGACAAAAAAACCAATTTCAACATGGAACAAATTGCCAAGAAAAAAGGAATAACGTCATTCCCGAAAAACTTCTGGACTGTTATTGTAATGGAGTTCTTCGAGCGTGGTTCCTACTATGGAGTAATGTCAATCCTTTCGGTTTACCTTGTATTGGATATTAACCAAGGAGGATTAGGCTTCTCGAAAGAAAGCGTAGGAGTGATTAAAAGTGTTATCACACCACTGCTATACTTACTCCCAATTCTAAGCGGAGCACTTGCCGATCAGTTTGGATACAAGAAAACACTAGTGTTTTCGTTCATTGTCATGTCGTTAGGTTACCTGTTTACAAGTTTTAGCACCAGTTACTACCTTGTTTTTGCCAGCTTGCTGCTGATGGTGACCGGAGCAGGTTTCTTTAAGCCTATTATATCGGGGAGTATTGCCCGGTGCACAGATGAGAGCAACTCAACATTAGGGTTTGGAATATTCTATTGGACAATAAACCTTGGGGCATTCCTTTTTCCTCTCTTTTTGGTTCCTTACATGAAAAGCCTAGGCTGGAACTATATCTTTATCATGGCTGCGATTGGTACTGGCTGGCTCCTTCTTCTTGCCCTTTTTGTATATCAAGAACCTGCTCGTCCAGCAATTCAAAAGAAACTTGGTGAAGTTCTTAAGGGTGCTATTTTGGTGCTCAAAGACTATAGGTTCGTAGTAATGATTGCCATTTATTCCTGTTTTTGGATACTCTATTTTCAAATGTTTGATACAGTGCTTTGGTATCTTACAGAATATATGGATATGACACCGGTAAACAATGCGGTGAACTCATTTCTAAGACTTTTTACTGAAAACCCAAATTGGAAATTCGATGCTGAACATGTTACGGTAATCAATGCAGGAACAATAATTCTTCTTCAACTCATAATATCGTACATTGTAAAGAGCACTAAAGCATTGCCAACTATGATTACAGGCATTGCAATGGGAACAATTGGCATGGGAATATTGGCAATATCAACCCACGCATGGATTTTTATGGCTGGAATTATTATTTTCTCCATAGGAGAAATGACGGCTCATCCAAAATTTATTTCATATGTTGGGCTTATTGCACCTCCCGATAAAAAAGCTCTGTATCTGGGATACTCCTTCCTATACGGTGTAATTGGCAGTGGAATTGGTGGGGTGCTTGGAGCATTCACCTATGTAAAATTTGTAAATGAAATGGGACGACCTGGTTTGCTTTGGCTGATGTTTAGCGGAATTGGAGTGTTAACCATTTTAGGGTTACTCCTATACAACAAGTTTCTTGCACCAAGAAAACAAGTTTAGAAAACACTAGTGTTTAGAAAATAAAGATTGTATAAAAGGTTGTCCCAAAAGGCAACATTTTGCCACCAAGGTACAAAGACACCAAGATTCATAAAATTGCAATCAACTGTATATCTTGCTTTTGTGATATTAAGTACCTTGGCGTCTTCGTGGCATTTTTATTTCATTCTTACTTTTTATGACAGCCACTTTTTTATTTAAAAAGCACTAAATGTCAAATTAATACGTTTTTATATATCAAATTTGTTTTTGTTAAAATACTGCTTTTTTACACCTTTGCCCTATCAAACATTAAAAAACTGAATTGCAATGCCCATTATAAAATCAATATCAGGAATCAGGGGTACCATTGGTGGAAATCCCAACGATGGACTCAATCCTCTGAATATCGCGTTGTATACAAGTGCATACGCTAGCTGGGTGAAACTGCAAAACAAATCAGCTAAGTGTAAGGTTGTAGTAGGCCGCGATGCCCGCATATCGGGCGAGATGGTTAGCAGCATTGTTACAGGAACGCTCATGGGATGTGGAATTGATGTTATTGATTTGGGTCTTACTACCACCCCAACAGTTGAGGTTGCCGTTACCTACGAAGGCTCACAGGGCGGAATAATTATTACCGCTAGCCATAATCCACGCCAGTGGAATGCGCTGAAGTTGCTAAATGAAAGGGGCGAATTCCTCTCCGATGAGGATGGTAAGCTTATTCTGAAACTTGCCGAGGGCAATGACTTTAGCTTCCCTAGTGTTGACGAATTGGGTACTATTCTTGGCAGTTACGACTTTACCGATAGGCATATCGAAATGATTCTTGATCTGCCACTTGTGAACCGAGACGCTATTTTCAAAGCTGGATTTACAGTTGCCATCGACTGCGTTAATTCCGTTGGTGGTATTGCTATTCCACGATTGCTTAAAGCCCTTGGAGTAAAAAATACTATTGAGCTTTACACCGACCCAACTGGAGAGTTTCCGCATAATCCCGAGCCATTACCTGAGCATCTTACAGAAATATCATCAACGGTAAAAAAGTATAAAGCCGATATAGGCTTTGTGGTTGATCCGGATGTGGACAGGCTTGCCATTGTAAACGAGGATGGAACTATGTTTGGCGAGGAGTATACTCTTGTTGCAGTTGCCGATTATATCCTTTCAAAAACACCCGGGAACACCGTTTCAAACCTTTCCAGTACTGCTGCACTTCGCGATATTACACATAAACATGGAGGAAAATATTTTGCTTCAGCTGTGGGTGAGGTAAACGTGGTTGCCATGATGAAAGAATATAATGCCGTTATTGGAGGTGAAGGGAATGGTGGCGTTATCTACCCAGATCTACACTATGGAAGGGATGCATTAGTGGGTATTGCTCTTTTTCTTTCCCATCTTGCCAAAAGCAAACTAAGATGCTCCGACCTAAGAAAAACTTATCCTAACTATTACATATCGAAAAATAAGATTGAATTAAGCCCCAAAATTAATGCTGATGAAATCCTTGAAAAGATAAAAGAGCATTTCTTCAATAAGAAAATCAACACAATTGATGGGCTTAGGGTTGACCTTGATGAAGGATGGATACACATGCGTAAGTCCAATACGGAACCAATAATTAGAATCTATGCTGAAAGCGAAACAGAAGAAATGGCCAACAAAATGGCTTCTAGCATTGAGGAATTGATTAAAAAATGGATGTAACCAATTGTTCCGCTCTAAAAATGTTAATCTTTTTTAAAGAATTAAACGAACAGAGCATTATACAGTCATAGTAAAACTTAAACAATAATAACCCCTATTTAAGTAATATGAAGAAAAAAATTATTATTACCATTTCAGTAATGGCAGTTATCCTGTTGCTTGTACTGATTTTTGGAACCTCAAGTCAGCAAAGTGTAACCCCACAAAAAGTTAATGTAATTCGAGGTCCTTTTGAAGTTTTGGTTACGATTACCGGCGAACTTCAGGCAAAAAACAAGGAAGATATCATAGCTCCCCCAGAACTTCGACAAAGTAGAAGTTTTCGATTTTCCGATATTAAAATACAGGATCTTGTTCCTGAAGGAACCGTTGTTGACTCGGGCGATTATGTGGCTACATTAGACCGAAGCGCACTAAGTAATCGACTGAAAGAGATTGAAGATGACTTAGAGAAAAGTCAGCAGCAATACCTCAAAACTGAACTTGATACAACCCTTCAATTGAGAAACTTGCGGGATGAGCTAATTAACCTAAACTTTGAGCTGGAGGAGAGAAAGATTGTTGTGGAACAATCGAAATTTGAACCCCCTGCAACGCAACGTCAAGCCCAAATAAACCTAGAGAAAGCTGAGCGAAACTTACAACAAGCACAGCACAACTACAAGCTAAAGCGGGAGCAAGCCATTGCTTCGATGCGCGAAGTGGCCATTAACCTTTCACGCCAGGAACGTGAAAGGCAGGATATGCTTGATGTACTCAGCAAATTTATAATTAAAGCCCCAAAGCCAGGCATGGTGATTTACCATCGCGAATGGAGCGGTCAGAAACGTAAGGTTGGATCAAGTGTTAGCCCATGGGATCTAACCGTTGCCATACTTCCCGACCTTTCGGTAATGATATCAAAAACATATGTCAACGAGATAGATGTGAGCAAGCTAAAGATTGGTCAAGAGGTAAGAATTGGCGTAGATGCATTTCCCGAAAAAAAGTACACTGGTGTTGTAACTGAGGTGGCCAATATCGGTGAGCAGTTACCCAATACTGATGCAAAAGTGTTTGAGGTTACTATTAGGGTTAATGAATACGATCCTATCCTTCGTCCATCCATGACAACAAGTAACCAAATCCTCACACAAAAATTTGATAATGTACTTTACCTGCCACTTGAGGCCATTCATGCCGATGATAGCCTTAGCTTTGTCTTTAGCACTCGTGGACGAAAGCAGATCGTTATCACCGGAGCACAAAATGAAAATTTTATTCTTGTTGAGAAAGGGATCGACGAAGGAGAAGAAGTATATCTAAGTACTCCCGAAGGGTACGAAAAATTTACATTAACAGGTCAGGAGCTTATTCCTGAAATCAAGGAAAGAATTTCTGAAAAAAAGCGTGCGGAGGAAGAGGCTAAAAAACCAAAAGAAAAACCTGCTGACCATAAACCCGAAATGATTAGAAAAAGAGCAAGCTAATTGCTCAAAAAGTGAAATGACAATCACATTATCAAAATGTATAAAAGGTATATTCACGATATCAACATAGCGGTTGAATCCATTTTAGCCAACAAGCTAAAGTCAATGCTAACAGCGCTGGGAATCATTTTTGGCGTTGCGGCAGTGATTAGCATGCTTGCCATTGGCAATGGGGCTCAAAAAGAAATTCTCGATCAGATTAAAATGGTCGGGGTCAATAACATTGTTATCAATCCCATTTTTGAGCAAAGTGATGAAAATAGCGAGAGCGAGAATGGGGATAGGCAAAACAGGAAGTTTTCTCCTGGCCTAACCCTCCTGGACGTGGAAGCCATTCAAAGTATAATTCCGTCCGTTCAAAGGATCAGCCCCGAGGTAAGCTTGAACTCTTTTGTTCAGTTTCAAGCCAACAGGATGCCTGCAAAAATTATGGGAGTTTCCACTGATTACTTCGAGCTATTCAATTTACCCCTGGAAAACGGTACTTTTTTCACAGATTTTCAAGTAGAGCATGGCATTCCAGTTTGTATAATTGGTGCTAATATTAAAAATAAATTCTTTAGCACTGTTAATCCCATTGGGCAATACATTAAGTTTGGAAATGTATGGTTACAGGTAATTGGAGTACTACAAAAAACAGATATTTCTATTACTGGATTTGAGAGTGCTGGTGTAAATGTTTACAACGATAACGTTTACATCCCCATTAAGACAATGCTTATGCGTTATCAAAACCGAGCTCTGGTCAGTGCTCGCAAATTACAAACAGGAACAGTACGATTTGGAGGAGGTTTTATGGTTTTTGGGGGTTCACCTCAAAGTCAATCGCAGCAAAACTACCATCAGCTAGATAGGATAATAGTTCAGGTAAAGGAAACTGAAGACATCAACAGCACAACCGATGTGCTTAGCCGTATGCTGCTTCGTCGTCATGCCGATGTGAAAGATTTTGAGATTGTGGTACCGGAACTTTTGCTTAAGCAACAACAACGAACAAAGGATATATTCAACATTGTTCTGGGAGCAATTGCGAGCATTTCACTGGTTGTTGGAGGTATTGGCATTATGAATATCATGTTCGCATCGGTTATGGAGCGTATCAAAGAGATTGGAACACGATTGGCCATTGGGGCAAAAAAAGCCGATATTGTTGCTCAATTTTTGGCAGAGGCTGTTCTAATTAGTGTAACGGGTGGTTTCATTGGTGTTTTACTTGGAGTTATCCTCTCCTTTTTAATCACACGGTTCTCTGGAATACTAACCATTGTTTCGCCCTTTTCGGTATTGGTTGCCTTTGGTGTTTCAGCTGCCGTTGGTGTTATCTTTGGGCTATCGCCCGCCAAGCGTGCTGCGGAGAAGGATCCCATTGAATCATTGCGACACGAATAGGAAATTTTTAAAAAATTAAACACTTCATTTTCAATATTTAACATCATGAACCTTAGGATATCTTCTTTATTCAGCTTATTAACAATCACCTTATCCCAAGCTTTCGGTCAGCTTACCATGAATACGCTAACATTATACGAAGTGTTAGATTTGGCTCGTGAAACCTCACCGCAAGCTGTGCTTGCCAAGCATCAATTCCGTGCGGCTTACTGGGAACACCGAACCTATGAGGCGGAGTTCTTACCCAGCTTAACCCTTAACGGAACCTTTCCAGAGTTCAACAGGAGCTTGGTAAGATATCAAAAGGAAGATGGAACGTATGTGTACATTGAGGAAAACTCGAACACTACTACCCTGGGGCTCTCGCTTAACCAGAATATTGGATTAACTGGAGGGAGAATATTTGCCCGATCAAATCTTGAACGTACTGATTTATTTGGCAACAATGAGGGAACAAATTACATGTCGGTACCCGTACAAATTGGTTTTAACCAGCCAATTTTTGGTTTTAACCAGCTTAAATGGAAGAAGAAGGTTGAACCCTTAAAGTATCTTGAGGCAAAACAGACCTTCCTTGAATCCATGGAAAACATATCCGCTGAGGCTATCCGCCTTTTTTTCGACCTCATCCTAGCACAACAAAATGTTAGGACGGCAAAGCTAAACTATGCAAATACCGATACCCTTTACCAGATCGCCAAAGGGCGATACAACATTGGTACCATTGCCGAGAATGAGCTTCTACAGATGGAGCTTAGCTACCTGAATGCTGGCAGCTCTGTAAATGAGGCCGATATCGATTTGCAGCTTAAGAAGTTCAGGCTAAAATCCTTTCTTGGTCTTAATGATCAATATGACTTAGAGCTAATTGTTCCCATTGATTTCCCGCGAGCAACGCTTGAATACAATGAAGTTCTAAATTTGGCTCAATCTAACAACCCCAGAATGGTTCAATTCCAAAGGAACCTAATTGAAGCCGATCGAAATGTTGCGCAAGCCAAAGCGGATAGGGGTTTTAACGCTAACCTGTATGCAACTTTTGGGCTTACCCAAAGAGCCGATGAGCTGTTAAATGTGTACCGCGATCCAATGGATCAACAAGGGGTTAGGGTTGGAGTTACTATTCCCATTCTCGACTGGGGACTTGGAAAAGGTAAAGTAAAAATGGCAGAATCGAGCCGTGAAGTGGTTCGCACCAATATACAGCAATCCATTGTAGACTTTGAACAGGATGTTTTCTTAAAGGTTATGCAGTTCAACCTACAAGATGACCAGCTAATGCTTGCCGCTAAAGCTGACACAATTGCTCAAAGCCGATATAATGTTACCAAAGAACGATTTCTGATCGGGAGAATTGATGTGCTTGAACTAAACATAGCTCAAACCGAGAGGGATAATGCGCGCGATCGTTACATTGCTGCCATGCGCAACTACTGGCAATTCTATTACAATATGCGTAAGTTAACCCTATACGACTTCATTAACGATAAGCCCATTGATGTTGATTTTGATAAACTTATCAAGTGATTGGATGATTGCCTCGCCCCGAAGCATAGGGCTTCAAGTAATTGGTTGATTCCTGTTTCTAAACATTACCTTTAACTTGCTTTTTTCAAAGGAGTTTGCCAGCTTTAGGGAATTTTACTAACTTGTAAGCAATAAAAAAAATAACTATGAAAGATTCCCAAATTCTAATGAATCCGAACGAGTTGGTTCAGTTCCTCAAAAAACCTGCTTCTGAGTTTACTAAAAACGATATTATTAAGTTTTGCGAGGCAAATAACATCGAAGTGGTTAACTTTCGCTATGTGGCTGAAGATGGAAAGATGAAAACATTGAACTTTGTTATTTCCTCAGTTGATCATTTGGATACCATTCTATCGCATGGCGAACGGGTAGATGGCAGCAGCCTGTTCTCATTCATTGAGGCAGGAAGTAGTGATTTATACGTTGTTCCACGTTACCGTACTGCTTTTGTTAACCCATTTGCCGCAGTGCCCACTATCGATATACTTTGCTCATTCTATAATAATGAAGGGAAACCCCTTGAGAGTGATCCGGGATATGTACTTCGTAAAGCCAACGAAGAATTTACACGTCAAACAGGCTATACATTTAAAGCACTGGGCGAACTGGAATACTATGTAACCTGCGAAAAGGAGGATTTTTACCAGGGAGTTGACCAGAAAGGATACCATTCCAGCGCTCCATACGCAAAATTTGAAGACATTCGAACCGAAGCCCTGCGGCTTATTGCTAAAGCAGGAGGTCATGTAAAGTATGGTCATGCCGAGGTTGGATGCTTCTCCGATGAAGAAAACTACTACGAGCAGCATGAAATTGAATTTCTCCCCACTAATGTTGAGGAAGCTGCAGAGCAGATGATTATCGCCAAATGGATTCTCCGAATGCTGGGCTACCAGTATGGTGTGAATATTAGCTATGCCCCAAAAATCACTGTAGGTAAAGCTGGTAGTGGAATGCACTTCCACATGATGGTGGAGAAGGATGGAGTAAATCTTACCGCTGAAAACGGCAAACTTAGCGATCTGGCAAAAAGGATGATCGCTGGTATTCTATCATCAGCCGATGCTCTTACAGCATTTGGTAACACTATCCCTACCTCCTACCTCAGGTTAGTTCCTCATCAGGAAGCTCCCACCAATATCTGTTGGGGCGACCGCAACAGGTCGGTGGTAATCCGTGTACCCCTAGGGTGGACTGGAGCATCAAATATGATTCAGGACGCCAATCCAAATTCTCATGTGGAGATGCAGAAATCACAATCGAAGCAAACCTTCGAGTTCAGGGTTCCCGATGGATCTGCTGACATTTACCTTACCATTGCTGGGTTAATAGTTACCGCCCTTAAAGGTATAAATATGCCCAATGCTCTAGAATTAGCAGAAAAACTTTACGTTGATGTAAATATCTTCAAGCCTGAGCATAAGGACAAACTAGCTCAACTGGAGCAATTACCAATATCTTGCTGGGAATCGGCCGATGCTTTAGCAGCAAAAAGAGAAATATTTGAAGAAAACAACATCTTCCCAAAAGGGCTAATCGAAAGCAGAATTTCCAAGCTGAAGGCTTATAACGACAACGGTTTAAGTGAAAAACTTTACGGAAACAACGAGGAGATAAAGAAACTTGTTGACAAATTTCTACACATTGCATAAATAGATTTAAAATAATCTTCATAAAAGGGAGCTAAACCATCAACAGAAAAAGCTCCCTTTTTTTTATGATTCAATGTGTGAAAATCAAGTTTTTTCCGTTTACATAGAAGAAATTGCATAATGGTATTTCGTATTAGACACTGCAAATAATCAATCAGCTTTTTTTGTACTTTTGTTGTCCTATGAAAGGCAGATACATCGGTTTTTCCTTAAGCATTTTACTTGTAGGGGCATCTGAAATGGGATTCTCTGGGGCAAGAGTTTTTCCTTCTTCCCATTTCTACTCGCACCCCGACTCAATAGAATCTGCTGATACATTGAGTATTATTCCCATTTTAGGTCAAGATAACGATTCCATTCCTACTGATTCAATTCCATATCCAATACATATTGTGGAACCTGAAACCACCAAGGGTTCTCGGATCAATGAAGCAATTAGTAATCGAAATGTTCGGGAATTACTTTTACTACAACCCGAAATAAAGATTGTTTCCTGGAAATTTAACTCCACATATTTATCGTTGGAACGAATCCCCGTTGATACAATTCTTTGGATGAATCAACTTTTTTACCCTCAGCAGGATAAATATGAAACATACACTTTCCTTGGAAATCTAGGAAGCCCCAGCCAATTTGATCATTTCTTTTCGAGAGAGTATGCATTGCCCTTCCTTTTCTCCAGAAACTACTACCACTTTGGCAATCAAAACATAAATCATAGTCACTTTAACGTGAGGCGTCCTTTTACAATTTTAACATATTCAACCGCAGGGAGTCGAAGGCAGGCAGAAGAAGTATTACGTGTACTACATACTCAAAATGTTAATCCACATTTAAACTTTGGTGTTGAGTACAATTTTTTTGGCACAAGAGGAGTATACAGGAGTCAAGAAACAAGAAATAATGCCATATCATTATATAGCAGCTACTACAAAGGCAATGTTTCTGTTCAGGCTTCTTTCTCCAATAATTCTTTTAAAAATCAGGAAAATGGTGGATTGAAGGATGATTATTTCATTCAGGACACCTTGATGGAGTCGCAGCTGGTACCCTTCTGGTTACCACATGCACAAAGCATTACACGCGATCGCAACTTTTCTGTTATTGCAGGGTATACCTTTTTAAATATTAGGCAATTTTCCCTTGACACACTATCAGAAAGTCAAGAGATGTATATCCCCTTGATCTCTACAAAAGTGATAGTTAATAATAGCCATTTCAGCAGAATTTATAACGACAACTCACCGAATGACGAATACTACACTTCCTTTTACATAAATCCAAATAAAACAAGGGACTCTGTTTCTTTATCAACTTGGGAAACCATTGCAATGCTCGAAATTGCTCAGTTTGCACGTATACCTGGCATGCCTGGAATAAGAGGATGGATCGGCCATGAAGATGCAAACTACTATTTTTTTCAACCAGGAGATTTTTTATACAAAAGGGATAAAAAAAAGTATAATAATAGTCACATAGGAGTGGGGGCATATAGCCAAAGTCCTTACCTTTCCTATCAAGGTGCCATGCGAATTTTTGCTAGTGGATATAGGGCTGGAGATAAGCAGCTGGCTGGACAATTAAAGATTTCCCTATGGAAAGATTCATCAATGCCCCAGCTTAAAGGGAATATTATGGTTGATGAAAGAACCCCTGACATTTTCATTAACAGTTACTTCTCAAACCACCATAAGTGGGAAACCAACTTCAATAAAGAAAAGAGATTTCTTCTCTCAGGAGCACTCAGCGCTGAAAGATGGGAAGTCGAGGTTGGATACAACTTAATGCATATAAGCGATTTCATCTTCTTCGATCAATCAGCAAATCCATCTCAGGCAGATAATGTTACCATAACCTCAGCATATCTTCAGAAGAATATTCGACTTGGTGGATTAAACTTCTTTAACCGACTGGTTTGGCAAGCCAACACCAACACCGATGTGTTGAGTCTGCCCCAGCTCATTCTTTTTAGTGCACTCTTTTACGAAAGAGAGCTGGTAAAGAATGCCCTCACTGCCCAGCTGGGTGCAAATGTTTACTTTCGAAGTCAGTTTTATGCCGATGCATACAGCCCAGCTCTTGGTCAATTCTATAAACAGCGCGAAAAACTTTTAGGGAACTATCCCACTTTGGACATCTTTGCGAACCTTAAGTGGAAAAGGGTGCTGATCTACCTAAAATACGAACATGCCAACCAGGGGTTCCCTAATAGTCAATACTTCTCAGCCCTCCATTATCCAATGAATCCTCGGATATTCAAATATGGAGTTTCGTGGACGTTTTACGACTAGTTATCAAAAAAAAGTTTGCATTAAACAAAATAGCATTACTTTTGTTGCTTGTTTTAAAAATACAATTCATATGAAGTATTTGAAAACCAGTAATGTAAAGTGGATTTTAATTTCTAGTTTAGTAATAATAATCCTTTTTGGCTGTCATCAGCAATACCAATCAAACCGCTTAAAAGGATCCGATGGCAAGAGAGATCTTGGCCATATCGTCGAAGATGGCGTTTTGGTGGCGGTAACAGATTTTAATTCTACAAACTACTTCATCTATAAGGGCGAGCCCATGGGCTACCAATTTGATATGCTACAAGCCTTTGCATCTCATCTTGGCGTAAAACTTGAAATCATTGCTGAAAATAACCTAGATGAAGCTTTTTCGATGCTAGAAAAAGGCGAGGTAGATATATTTGCCAATAGCCTAACCATTACTGTTGCCCGGAGCAAGAAGTACAATTTTACCATACCTCATGGCAAAACTCGTCAAGTTCTGGTTCAGCAAAAACAACTTGCTGGCAATGATGCCAATGAGTTAATACGTAATCCCATTGAACTGGCCAATAAAGTAGTTTACGTACAAAAGAGTTCTGCTTCGGCCCATAGGTTAAGAAACCTTTCCGACGAAATTGGCACCAACATCGTAATCGTGGAAATGACAAATTACGAAGCAGACGAACTCATTGAACTTGTGGCCAATGGTGAAATAGACTATACCGTTTGCGACGAGGATGTTGCCAGGGTGAATTCATTTTACTACGACAATATTGATATTGAAACCCCTGTAAGCTTTGAGCAAAACTTGGCTTGGGCTGTCAGTAAAGAATCGACAGAATTACTGAACAAGCTTAACGAATGGCTTGAGACCTTCTCAAGAACGGCAGAGTACAGAATAATCAGGGGCAAGTACTTTGACAATCCTTTTTGGGCAAAAAGGATTATTAATGAAAACAACCTAATCAAAACTGGACAAATATCACCTTTCGACGAAAGGTTTAAGCATGTAAGCAGCAACATCGATTGGGACTGGAGACTTTTCGCATCAATGGTTTACCAGGAAAGTCGATTTAAGCATAACGTACAATCACGTAGAGGTGCGTACGGCTTAATGCAATTCATGCCATCAACCGCAGAATTCTTTGGGATTAAGCATAAAACCGATCCCCAAACTCAGATAGAGGCAGGTGCAAGGTATTTAAAATGGCTCGAAAAGCGATTTGAGGATAGCATCATCGACCCACAAGAAAGAATTAAGTTTATTCTAGCCTCTTATAATGCAGGTCTTGGACATGTTATTGATGCACGAAATCTGGCAAAAAAGCATGGAAAAGACCCAAATGTTTGGGAGAATAATGTAGATTTCTTTATTCTGAATAAGTCTAACCCAGACTACTACTGTGATTCTATAGTTAAGTATGGGTCATTTAAAGGCGTTGAAACATACAACTACGTTAATCAGATTATGGATCGATATAAGCACTACCAGAACATAATCCGCCACTAAAAAAGCCTCAATACAACTCTGTAAACTCAGAGATTATCATTGCAGTTGCACCCCAAATATGCTCACCACCAATAGAATAGTATGGTGCTGAGACAGGAAAACCTATTACTTTAATAGTTTTTACTGAACTCTTCAAGGGATTCTTAAAATCACTCAGCTTTGCACAAATGGGATACTCCACTTCCTGTAAATTTGGATGTAAGTTCGGAGGGTTAAAAATCAGGCCAATTACTGGCAAAACCTGCATGTTTGTTACAGGTATAAAGAGCGGTGTAAGACATCCGATAACCTCTACACCAGAAGGATCTATGCCCACCTCCTCTTGCGCTTCGCGCAATGCAGTATGAACAAGCGACTCATCGCTCTCATCATACTTTCCCCCAGGAAAACTCACCTGACCGCTATGTGGGCCATTGTATGTAGACCTTTTTATCAATATGGTTGTTGCCTCTAAATCATCAGGATAGATACAGATGAGAACAGCACTTTGGCGCGTTGTCGAGTTGGGATGTTTGCGAAAAGGAAAACCCATACGAAAGGATGGAGCCATACGGTTTTGAGCCTCAAAACCAGGAAGACCCTTTTTTAAGCTTTCTCTAATTCTGCTGATTGTACTCTCAAAATCGTCCATTCCTGCAAAGTCAACTCGTATGCTGATGGACTGAAGTCAATCTTCCAACCTTAATCCAAATCACTTCCTAAACTGCCGGATAAATTTTTCGACCTCAGGAACCCCACCTTGATAAATTAAGTATCCATTGTATGGTTCTTTCGCTGTTATTTCACCATTAATGGGCGTAAGCATCAACTTACGAACTTGTTCTGGATCATCGGTTTGGCCCAATGCCCAGCCAAGCTTAATGTATGCCGTTTCGGGCAGCATATTCTCAGCTGGAATCACTCCCTTTGCCATCATATCTCTACCGGTATCGTAAACAAACATGTGCACATAGCCCCACAAAGTTTGAACTGTCATGTAAACATGCACTCCCTTTTTATGAGCCCTCTCAAGGGCTGGATAGAGTGGCTTATTAACATGTCCAAGTCCAGTTCCTGCAATAATAATCCCTTTATATCCGCGTTCCACAAGCATATCGATGATATCGGGTTGCATATTGGGGTAATAGTACACAATGGTTACCTTCTCCTCGAAAAAGGGGAAAATATTTGCCTTCCTATCCTTACGTCTATGGTTATAATCCTCTTTAAGCGGAACAACACCGTCCTTTCGGCTTACGGTTGCCAAGGGGATATCTCCAATAGTTCGGAATGTACTTCGATACGAAGAATGCATCTTGCGAACTCTTGTACCACGATGAAGAAATCCGTACTCATCGGAGGTTGGCCCAAACATGCACACCATCACCTCTGCAATATCTGAATGCCCTGCGGTGTAGCTGGCGTGCATTAGGTTAAGCGCAGCATCGCTACTGGGGCGATCAGAACTTCGTTGCGAGCCAACTAATACAATGGGAACGGGAGAATTCTGTACCATAAACGTAAGCGCTGCCGCAGTATGACTTAAGGTGTCGGTTCCATGCCCTATTATGATCCCATCGATACCGTTTTCAATTTCTTTTCCTATAGCTATTGCCAACGCTTTATACTGTTCAGGCCCCATGTTCTCGCTAAAAACAGCGAATAACTTTTCGGTGGTAAGGTTGCAAATGTCGGCCAGTTCAGGAACTGCTCCATACAGTTCACCCGGCGAGAAGGCAGGAATCACGGCACCGGTTCGGTAATCTAAACGTGAAGCAATTGTGCCACCAGTTCCAAATAACTTTACCTTAGGTAGATTTGGAGTAAAGGGAAATTCCTTCTCCGGAATTTTATAAGTAGCCTTATAATATCCGGTTTCCTTCATGGCCGTTATGGTGAAAATATCAATTCCAATATTGTAACCAGTATCAATTTTAAGTACGATATGTATATCATCGTCGTTTTCAGCACGAGGCAGAATAGTCCCTTTAAACTCACCACGAGTAGTATTGATGATCACCTTGCCCCAAACCCTAACGTTATACTTTTTGAGAGTATCGAGGGCACGACCTTTATAACCCTGAAAAAAATCTTCCATGCTTTTACTATTATTGTATACTTCCTGTATATTAATACTTCAAATACTATTGCACTATACGCTTTTCAATCTCTTTTCGGAGTTCTCCAAGGTTAATATTTCCAAGTGCCTGCTTGTGTAATTGGCCCATCACCCATGATACGGTTGTGCGCGATGTGTCGTTTCTTGATACTTTGATTTCCCTAAATTTTTCATTCAAGTACTCAATGGGGGCCATGAGTTCTTCTTTGCTCTTTCGCTTAAAGCCAAGACTTGTAAGAACTGAGCCAAAATCCATATTGGGATGTTGGTAAATTACTGGTAACATAGACTTTGCCAGTGATCTTTCCAATTTTTCAGAAAGTAAAAATTTGAAAAGGTCAACAATTCGGGAATAGGAAAAGTCTTTATGTCTATCTATCTGTCCTTCAACGTTCTTAAGTGTATGTCCAAGAAATGTTCCTGCAAAACGGCTTGGTATATCCAACTCCACCAGTTCTTCAATTATTGGAACAAGATTTCTTTTTAGGATGAATGTAAAGGTATCCTCGGGTATATCCCATTCTTTTAGCTGAGCAAATCGTTCAGCGACATCTGGAGGGATTCTTTTTCTTAAGTTCTCTATGTAGTTCTCAAATAGAGGGATGGGTGGCGAATCGGTATCAGGATACATTCGATCGGCACCTGGAAGAACCCTCTCAAAAATGGTTGTCCCGTCGGGAAAGCCCTTTCGTGTTTCACGGGGAACACCCTCAAATGCCATTTGACATCGCTCCTCCACGGTTTCAATAGCCGTCGGAATATCCTCTGAAGGTGCCCATAGCAGTACAATGGCATCATTGGGTTTGCTTTGTAAAATTTCGGCCAACTTATCAGCATCAGCTTTACTTAGGGGATCGTTCAACTCCTCAGTGCTGGTCATGTTTGGTTTCTCCACACAGGCAATTACCTTTAGCCTATCGCTGATCTCATCATTAAACGATTTTCCGGGTTGGGTAAAGTGCGAGAGAATGCCTTGAAATCCTGTAAGATTAATGGCTATGTACCTATAGCCCATTGTTTCGAAATGGAGGGCATTGGTATGTTCTAAACCAATTTCTTTTGGTGCAATCTCCTTCCATGTCATTTTCCACCTCTTGGGATCTGGATAGCGCTCCAAAAGAAGTTTTCTGATATTCAGGAGGGCATACTGCCTAAAAGACTCATTGTGTGATAGTTCAGGTATCCACTTGTTATGGGCTACACCCTTAATCTCAACACGGGTACCACCCTCGCAGCTTACGTTAACGTCCTCTCTGGCTGCACCCATACCGGTACGAACCCTTCCCGAACTTCTATTCAAAAAACGAATATGTTCTGCAGCCTCCCTTAACTCATCGGGGGTCAAGCAATGTGGGTGGGTAACTGTTTCAATCAATGGCATGCCCAACCTATCGGTTTTGTAAATACGGGTATGACCAATATCCGATACTTCGCGGCAGGAATCCTCCTCAATGCTGAGCTGAAGTATTCCCACTTTCTTGTTCTTAAGCTGAATTTCACCCTCAACTCCCAAAATTGCTGTACGCTGAAATCCTGTAGGGATACTTCCATCCAAATACTGCTTACGTGTGATGTGCACCTCACCTACAATATTCAACTTTGTAAGCAGCGATATTTCAAGTGCATATTCAAGCGCTTCTCGGTTTATGGGGAATGGAGGGGTATCATCAATTTCGTAGGTACAGGTTGTGGCATTATGAATTCGATAGATAATGTCCTTTCGTGTTTTAAACTCCATTAAGGCTGTGCCATCGTACTCGCCCATTTCGCTTAGGGTAGGGCGCATATGACGGATTAACTCGGCATGATAGTTATCGTTATCGTTGTATAGCCCTGCCGGACAACGGCAAAAGAGTTTTTGTCTTGTTTTAAGCTGCTGATGAACCTCGAGTCCCGATTTAAACCCTATGCGTAAGTAGTCGGCTTTTTTTGCCTTTGATCGGCTAACATAGCCGATGGACTTCATGGTTTGCTGATAATTTTTTCTGGGATTAAAGGTTGTTGAAACGGATTTCTTTTTCATTTTTAGGGCTGATTTAAAAGGCATTAAGCGGAAAAATACATTCGCTTTTTGCAAGCCCTAATATAGCGCAGTTTACCGATAATGCAAAGTGAAACGGGGTTTTGTTTTTTCAAATTATGTAAGTACTGTGAACCAATTTGAAAAACAGAAAAGACAAAGTAATACTATATCTGAGCCTCAATGCCCCAAACAAAAGCCCTTAACCCCTGCATTTCTGATTTTTTGTTTAACTTTTGAAGTATGGTTAGTAATGGTTCAACCTCATTATCTTCAATAATTGTTAAAACTGCTGAGTTCATGGCTGGCCATGTATGGGTTCCCATGTGTGGTTCACCTGTTTCAGTACCACGCCCCTGAACATCGACCCATCGGGTAAATCCTCGTATTCCCTGATTATCCAATATGGTTTCAATACGCTCAGTTAAAGCCTGATTAAAAACTATAAATACCGTTTTCATTTTTTTGATTTCTTCTTTTTTTAAAAAAGCAGGCACAAACAAGAATAATCTTGAAAGTGCCCACTAAAAAAATTAACTATAATGTTGCTTCAAGTTCAGCCATCCTTTTCCTTTCTCTACGCATACGATTGGCACCAAACATAGTATAAACAACAGGAATAAGAACCAGCGTTATAATAGTAGAGAATGCCAACCCGCCAATAATAGAAACCCCCATTGGTGTCCACATCTCAGCACCCTCGCCAATACCTAGTGCAAGAGGTAACATTCCTAGCATCGTGGTTAAGGTGGTCATAAGCACTGGACGAAGTCTTGATCGGCCTGAGATCAATACTGCTTGTGAAAGAGACAACCCTCTATCACGCATAAGATTTGTATAATCAACCAGCACAATTCCATTCTTCACAACGATACCTACAAGCATAACAGCCCCGATCATTGAAATAAGGTTTAAGGTTTGCCCTGTTATCCAAAGTGCAAGAAAAACCCCTGTGAAGGCAAAGGGCATGGTGAGCATTATAATAAATGGCGATCGAAGCGATTCAAACTGTGTAGCCATAACGATGTAAACCAATACAACAACTAAAAGCAGAAGGGTTAGCAGATCCGCAAATGACTCCTGCTGTTGCTCTGCATCTCCACCAATATCAATGCCAACCCCCGATGGTACTTCCATCTTATCAATTTCGCTCCAGATGCTATTTACAACTGTAGTGATGGATGCTCTATATAAAGCTGATGTAACCTTAACCACTCTTTGACGATTTTGACGCTCAATGAATGGTGGAGAGCTATACTCTGTAACAATACCAATATCCTTTACCCTAACTGCTCTTCCCTGGTTGTTATAAATCAAAATATTTTCAATTGACTCAATTGATTCGCGGAAAGGTTCTGCGTAACGAACCACAATGTCGTATTCATCCCCATCCTCTCTGTATCGAGTTGCAACCAAGCCGTTAATCCTATTCCTAACAAAGGTTGATGCTGTAGTGGTGTTTAGTCCATAGAATGCCAATTTTTCACGATCAAAAATAATCTGGTACTCTGGCCGTGGCTCCTCCATGCTGACCTCTACATCTCTGGTACCTTTAATGTTTTTCATCTTCTCAGCAAGTTCGTGAGCAAACTTGTTCGATGCATCAAGATCATATCCCGAAATAACTACTTCTAGTGAACTCTGCCCTCCAAAACTCATTCCACCTCCCCCAGGAGTAACATTATATTTCACAATTTCGGGGTAAGCATCCAAATCCTTTCTAATCAAATCGCTAATAAAGTATATATCCCGTTCTCGTTCGGTTTTTGATGAGAGTCTTAGGGTCATATTGATGATATGTGTGCCGCTAGATCCGAAGGACGAAAAGATATTCCTATCGTCGGCAGAGCCCGAACTTGTTGATATGAGTTCAACCTCAGGATAATTTCTCTGGATTTGATACTCAATCTGTCTGGCCACCAGTTGAGTTTTTTCAACCCTAACCCCCGAGGGAAGTTCGACCAAAATTCCGATTCGAGCATTATCTGAGGGGGGTATAAACTCAGTGCCTACAACGCTTACAAGAAAAATACTTGAAACGAAAATTAACAAGGATGCAACCAGAACAAAAACCCTGTGCTTAATAGCCCAAGTAAGAATCTTCTCGTAAAAATTATCTAACGAATTGAGCATTTTTTCGGAGTTGTCGAAAATTAGCTTGGCAAGTCCTCTTTTACGCGGTGGATTCAACCGGAGCATCTGTGAAGTTAAAACTGGAGTAAGCGAAAGTGCCGCAATGGTTGATGCACTAACCACAAGCGTAACTATCCAGCCCAACTGCTTGAACATGATACCACTTAATCCGCCCACTAGGGTTAAAGGGAAGAATACCGCAACTACTGTAAGCGTTGTGGCCACAACGGCTAAGCCCACCTCGTTGGTTCCATATATTGATGCTTCTCTGGGTGAACTTCCCTTCTCGATGTGCTTAGTTACATTCTCCAGCACTACAATTGCATCGTCAACCACCATTCCTATGGCTATGGAAAGCGATGAAAGAGAAATAATATTAATTGAATTTCCTGAAATGTAGAGGTATATAAATGCTACGATCAACGAAATAGGAATGGTGAGTATGATGATAAAGGTAGCTCTCCATCTACCCAAGAAGAATAGCACCACAAACATAACAAAAACTCCGGCAAATAGCACTGCTAGGGTTAGGCTATCAATTGAGTTTTGGATAAAATCTGAAGTGTCGAATATTGTATCTATTTTGATATCAGGGGGTAATGTTCGCATAAGGTTGGGCAGCTGCTCCATTACATCCTGTACCACCTTAACTGAGTTTGCCCCAGATTGTTTCTGAACCACGATACGTGCAGCAGGCACACCGTTTCTTCGTTCGTCGAGGGTTAACTTAGCTAAAGTATCCTTCACATCAGCCACGTCCTTAAGCTTAATGGTACGTCCAGCATAATTTCCCACCACGATATCCTTGAGAATATCGCTCGAATTGAATTCTCCCTGAATCCTAAGCGGAAATGTTTTTGACCCTAGATCAAGATTTCCTGCTGGCAGATTAAGATTCTCCATGCGTATGGCGTTACCCAACTGCTCAACTGTTAGATTATATGCTTCAAGTTTACGGGGATCAACATTCACCTGGACTTCTCGCTTTGGACCACCTGAAATACTCACTGCTCCAATTCCATCAATTCGGTTTAGCGGATTTACAATACGCTCGTCAAGAATTTTATTAAGCGCAGGGTAGCTTTCCTCTGCTGTTGCCGATAGCATAAGTATGGGCATAACACTAGTGTTGAACTTAAAAATAACCGGCTTTTCAGAACCTTCTGGAAGATACCTCTCAAGACGGCTAATTGCATCACGCACATCGTTAGTACCCTCATCAAGGTTGACTCCCCACTCAAACTCAAGTATGATAAGTGAAACATTCTCCTTTGAAGTTGAGTAAAGCTTTTTCAAATTACTCACCGTGTTGAGGTTATCCTCAAGCAAACGAGTTATATTTGTTTCAATATCGGCAGCATTAGCCCCGGGGTATGTGGTAAATACTGTGATTATTGGCGGTTCAATCTCTGGATATAGGTCGATGGATAGCTTGTTGAATGAATACATTCCAAAAATAACCACTCCAATAAAGATTAGAATGGTGCTGACCGGTTTCCGAACGGCAGTGCTATATAAACTCATTTTATTATTTATGTTTTAATTTAATCATATCAATCTAGTTTTCAATCTCAACGGTGGTTCCATCAAGTAACCGGTTTTGGCCCGCAACAACTACCAACTCGTTCGCATTTAATCCCGAAAGCACTTCAAAGCTATCGTTAATCCTACGACCAATTCTAATGGTTTTCCTTACGGCTACATTATCCTCAACAACAAAAACAAATCTTTCATTTGTCCCTGTCTGTCTTTGAACAGCCAAATCGGGAACGACAACACGTTCCATTTCGCCAAAACCAAATTTAACCCTTGCAAACATTCCTGGGCGTATAAGCATTTGCTGATTGGGTATTTCTACCTCAACAGTAAAGGTTCGGGTAAACGGTTCAACCGTAGGGTGAATAAGGTAAACCTTGCCCTTAAACTCTTTATCTGGATAAATATCTAGGGTAATTGTAGTTTCCATGCCCTGTTTAACCCTAGGGAAGTATATTTCTGGAACATTCACCAAAACCTTTACAGGCTGAATTTGCATTACCGATACTATGGCCGGTTTTCCAGTCAAGCTTGGAGACATTGAATACATTTCACCATCGTTGTAGTAACGGCTGGTTATTATACCATTGATGGGTGAGCGCAGCTGGGTATTCTCCGACATGTTGCTGAAGGTAGTGCGAAGTACATCGAGCTGGGTTTTTACCTGATCAACCTGTTGCTGTGGAATACTTCCAACTCGGTTCAAAGTATCTAGCCTAGCGTAGTCTTTCTCAAGGTTCTCAAGTTGGGTTTTTATCTGATCGAAGTTGGTGTTATCCATCTGCACTAGCAGTTGTCCCTCCTTAACAAGATCGCCCACCTCAACGAAAATCTTGCGGATGCGCGATGGCGAGTTTGAGCTAATGTGATTTTGCCTAAAAGGCTCTATGCTTCCAGTAAAATCTACTTCTTGCTCAATAGCCCTAGATTCCAACTTTGCAGTGCGCACAAGCACTTTGGAATCCTTGGTTACCTCCTGTTCCGCAGGCACATTGGCAGAGCATGATGCCATAAAGATGGCTATCGAAATAAAAAGGAATTTTGACATGTTCAAAGTTTTCATTCGTTCTTTGCAATTTTGTTTGTAAAATGTTATGTTTGTTTAAGTTAGTTTTTACTGTAATTGGTTAATGCTTCGTTCTCTCCTGTGATGGCCTCATAATCAACTTTAGCTTTCAAGTAATCAAATAATGACTGATTATAGTTTAGCTTAGCCTGTGTTAACGAGACTTCTGCATCATTAAGTTCGAGAATTGTTCCAGTTCCTGTACGGTAACGGGTTTGGGCTATGCTATAACCCCTTTCAGCCTGAGCAATAGCTTCCTTGTTTGAGTTGATCTGCTCAACTGCTCGCATCATATTAGTAATAGCATTTCGAGCTTGAAGTGTTAGAGTCTGGTTGAGGTAGTCGCGTTGTATTTTTAGCTGGTCAATCCCAACAAGAACCTGCTGTTCCCGATACTTTTTGGTAAATCCTTGAAAAATTGGCACTTGAAGCTGAAGTCCCATAAGAGTAGTTTTTACCCAGTTATAGTCGGAAATATTAAAATCGTTTGCCTGTGCCTGATACTGAAAGTTACCAAATGCTGCCAGTGTTGGTAAACGATTAGTTCGGAGTAACTCATACTGCTTTGTTAACTTTAGCTGTTGAAGATCAAGTTGTATCAAATTTGTGTTTTTATCCAATGAAATGTTGATAAGAGGTTTGTAAAAAGAAAAATCATTTTCGTAATCTGAGAGATTTCCATCAACCTCAATCTCAATATCTTCTCCTACTCCCAAGAGAATTTTTAACATCATCGCTGAGAGGCTAACCCCATTTTCGGCCTGAACAAAAGCTGGGTTCAGATTACGAACCTGCACCTCGCTCCGAATCACATCATACTCAGCCACAACACCCTGCCCGTAAAGATTCTTAATACTTTCAAGATTCTTTTTTGCATTTTCGATGCTCATGCTCATAACATCAAATGAATTTTTGGCTAAAAGCAAAGTATAGAATGCTTTTTTTACCTCGCTCACCATATCAAGTTTTGATGCTCTAGATTTTTCAAGCGCAATCTCAATATCTGTATTGGACACTTGAATCATTTTGAAAAGTGAAGGGGCAAATAGGGGAAGTGAAAGAGAAAGAGCAGCATTGTAGCTATTATCAAAACCCATTTGCATAGGGCCTCCAGTTCCTGGTCCGAAAATATTCTCTGGTAAAAACAATACCGGTAGATCAAAATAACGAGAATACTGTGCACTTCCGCTTAGAGTTGGGAAGAATCCTCCTCTAACCTCATCCTTATAGTAGTATTGACGCTCGATCTCCTTGTTGGCTAGCTGAATTGTAGGGTTATCGGATAGAGCTATCTCAAGAGCTTTATTCAGGTCAATTCTAAGCGTATCTTGAGCAGAAAGTGCGAAACTACACAATAGACTTAATAATATTGCTGTTAAAACAGTAATGAAAAATAATTTCAACTTGTTATACATTTTTGTAATTTGGTTTAAGAATAATAATTATGAAGTAGTTTTATTGGCAGTAAATTCATCAATAATCGCCAAACCCTTGGCCGATGCAATGCCCCGAATTAAAGTAATCATTGTTTGTTCGTAAAGTAAGGATGGAGGGTAAAGATGATAGGGAAAAATATCGCTATTGGCAAGTAGTTCAAAAATTTCCATTATCAGCTTAGAAATAATTTGCAAATCGATATCTTGCTTTATAACACCTTCATTTATTCCCCTTTTTAAAAGGTTTATCGTTTGTTCGATATTGTAATTGCGGTTAGCACAAAGAGTACTTTTCCAAATGGCAGGATAATATATCCTAACATCATTGATAAATTGTGGATTTTGACTCTTCATGTTATCAATCCCATTCTTTAACAAAGATAAAAAAAGGTGTATGGCAGTTTTAGAACTTTTGGCAAGTTCTTCTAGGACTTCCTTTTGGTAACGAATATGTGTTTCTATACATTCCTTTAGAATCTGGTCTTTATTTCTATAGATTTCATAAATTGTTCTTTTCGACATGCCTAAGGATGATGCAAGATTGTCCATTGTTACCCTTCGAACCCCTTCCCTCATAAACGCCTCTGATGCCTGAGCAATGATTCTATCCTTTACTTCCATGATATTGAATTTATCAGAACTAATTATTAAACTTTCTCAATTAACAAGCTGCTTTTTGTCTGTTAATTTCACTTGAAACGTACATTACCAATTGATTTAAACTATTAACCTCAGTTTCCAAATCTTCCTTTAACTTGATGTTAAAAGCATGTTCAATATGATAAAGCAAAAGGTTCACTTCCCAACGATTCAAACCTAAATTATTGTACAAATTGGCATTGTATAAATTTCCCTGATCATCAATACCAAAGTTAAAGCTAAGTATTCGCCTTATCTTATAGTAAATATCTGTTTGCAACATATTTAACTTGTTGTATACTAAAAATGATTTTACTGTTTTGCAAAAAAGTGTCTGCAAACATAGACATAAAAACTTGAAAAACGATTATAGTTTTCTTGTTTTAACACTTATTAACCTGCAATCGTTATAGGAAGAGGTATTGTTGAAATAACTGAAACTTGAAAGAGCTGAAATAATATCGTTTATAAAACCTTTAGCTCAATCAAATTTAATTGTTTTATCAGGGCTAATGCGGGAAATAACCATTGATGGAACAAGCAACATGGTGAGTGTTAACAAAAAAGTTCCAAGATTAAGTAAAATTATATTAATCAAATTAATATCAATTGGCACAGTGGATAGGTAGTAATTCTCTGGATCGAGTTTAATAATTCCAAAACGAATTTGTATAAAAGCAATGGCTAAGCCAAATATGTTTCCCCATAAAAGCCCTCTTGCTACTATTTGTCCCGATTGTATTAGGAATATATTCCGAATTACTCGGTTTTCAGCTCCAAGAGCTTTCAGCAAACCTATCATATTGGTTCGTTCCAGAATAATTATTAAGAGACCAGAAATCATATTAATTCCAGCAACAATAAGCATAAGAGCTAGCAAAACAACAACATTAATATCCTGCAGGCCAAGCCAATCGAAAATCTGGGGGTATTTCTCAACTATATTCATAACCCTAAGCCTTGAACCATCCTCCAAAAAATTAAATATAACTATATCCTCAACTTGATAAGTTATATTGTTTATTTCCTTAAAATCATCGATTAACAGCTCGAATCCTGTTACCTGATCTTGCTCCCAACCATTTAACCTTTGGATATGTCTAATATCTCCTAGCACAAAAAGCCTGTCGAATTCTGTCATTTGTGAATCAAATATTCCAGATACAGCAAAACGACGAACTCTAGGGGGTTCCTGAACAAAAAACATATCAAAACTATCGCCAACCTTTAGCTTTAACAATAGCGAGGTTGCTTTTGATATAATTGCATCATTGGATATGGCTGAATCGGGCAAGGAAAGAATTTGCCCATCCACAAGATTTTTTTTAAAAAAAGACCAGTCGAAATCATGGCTAACACCCTTAAGAACAACGCCTTGAATATCACTATCTGTTTTAATAATTCCTGGCTTAACCGCAAAAACCTGAATATGCCGTACCCCCCTAATTGCTTTAATATCGGGAATAAATTCAAGATCACTTTCTATTGGGTTGGTTTCAAAGGAAATATTACTATCATAATTTACAATTTGGATATGACTTCCAAAGCCAATAGTCTTTTCTGTAATCTCTTTCTTGAAGCCAATTATTACACCAACAGAGATAATCATCACTGCTAGGCTTAGAGCAACAGCAACTGTAGCAATTCGAATAAACGGACGTGAAAGGTTTCTGCTTCCACCGGAGGGGCTATTCAGACGCTGGGCTATGAAATGCTCTATATTCAAATCGAAGTAATTAGAAGGGCAAATTTATGAAAATATTTGGGGATACTAGCAGATAACATTCTCTACTTCCTTCCAAAATCAGCAGGAATCTCACCCCATGCTTGGGTTTCCCATTTCAGCAGCTTGTTCTTCCACGTATTCTCGCGCAACCATTTCTCGGCTCTAAGAATCAATTCGAATAGCTTTGCATTATTAAATGTTTCAACCTGCTTGGTGTTAGCTATTTTTTTACGAACCCAACTAATGGCTGTTTTTGAATCTGTGTAAATGGGCAATTCGCTATTCTTCTGCTTTAGCAAAGCTAAACCATGAACAATGGCAAGGAATTCTCCAATATTATTTGTTCCGTCCCTGAAAGGTCCCTGCCTAAAAATTTCCCTGCCACTTTGAGCATCAACTCCACGATATTCCATATCACCCGTAACGGTATTGCAAGCGGCATCAACGGCTAGGGAGGGGAAAATTGGTTTGGGTTGGTTTTCCTGAATCCCTTCGAGTTGAAGTTTCACATTTACCTCTTTGGTTGCATACTCCTCGTATGTGCGCATAAAGGCTGCTTCTGCAGCCTGAATACTTGGAAAAGCTTTATACTTAGCATTTGGGTAGCCTTTAATATTCACTTGGCACTCATCCCAACTACTATAAATACCTGGCTTTACGCCTTCCCAAACAACGTAGAACTTTTGTTTAGCCATTTTACCTTGAAAAATCAGGATAAAGCAGATACTTCTGCCGAATTTCCATGAATTGTTCAATATCACGCGTCCAGCTGCTCCTAATGGTTTGCTCATCAAAGCCCTTTTCAATTTGTTCTCTTAGATTTCGGCTACCTGCAAGAGTATTAAAATAGTTGTTGAAGAACTTATCTTTCTGAGGGAACGTTTGGTGTGCAAAAATCAACCAGCTTAGGTTAATAGATCTTGTATCCAAAAAATATTTATCGGTGTAGTCGCGTAGATCAAATCCATAGCATTTCTGATCCTTTAGAGGGGGGTTAATACTTGAAGTGGGGCGGCTTTCTGGAGTAAAATAAAAGCCCATATCGGGGAAACTGGGATGTCCAAAAACCTGAAAGGGGAAATCAGTTCCTCTACCAATGCTAACCATAGTTCCTTCGAGGAAACATAAAGAGGGATACAGATAAACTGAAGTTTGGTTAGGAAGATTTGGTGAAGGGCTAACTGGCAAAGTGTAAGTTGAATCGTGAGAATAGTTATAGCATGGAATAACCGTAAGGTTGCATTGTACGCCGTTATTCAGCCATCCCTCTCCATTGATCATCAGCGCAAATTCCCCAACGGTCATACCATGCACAACTGGCACAGGATGCATCCCCACAAATGATCTAAAATTAGTGTCCAAAACAGGTCCATCCACATAAAACCCATTTGGGTTGGGTCTGTCTAGTACAATAAGAGGAATACCGTTTTCTGCACAGGCCTCCATGAGGTAATGCATTGTTGAAATATAGGTGTAGAACCTAACGCCCACGTCCTGAATATCGAATATCATCAAATCAATTTGCGTTAAATCTTCTTTTGATGGTTTCCTTTTATTGGCATAAAGCGAAATTACCGGAATACCTGTTTTCGGATCAACATCGTTTTCAATTAACACACCATCAGCTGCATCGCCCCTGAACCCGTGTTCGGGGCTAAAAATTTTTGTAATTAATACTCCTCTGGACAAAAGGCTATCCACAAGATGTGTTTGCCCGATAATGGTTGAGTGATTGGCAACAATACCAATAGATTTATCCTTTAAAATAGGAAGGTATTCGTCCATCTGTTCGCAGCCAACCTTAATGATACTTATATTTTCATCCTTATTAGTGGTTTTACCACCACAGGAAAGGAGTGCAAGGCAAAGGATGGAAATTAGCGTTGGTTTCAATGGCAAAATTTTGATTAGCACGAAAGTATAAAAAAAAGTGCCAATAAATTTTCATTTATTAAAAAAACCCTCAAGAATATTCTTGAGGGTTACCGTTTGGTTATTTGGTTTTACTACTTAATGTTCTCGCTCATGGGCAATCCATATTCCTCAACCATTTTTATGTTCAACTTCTCTAGTGCATCGAGAATTGGATTGTAAATTTCAGGGATAACTGGAATATGAACACCCTTAGCAGAAATTTTTCCCTCTAATATCATTTGAACTCCCACCGCAGCAGGTAGGGCAACCGTTCTAGCTATCGATGTATCGGTTTTGAGTGTCCCAAAATCGAGCATTCGCGAACGGATAACCTCCTCCTTGCCATCGGGATAGCTGGCTACAAAAGTGTGCTGCATGACTACCATATCACGTTCACTCTCCTTAATCATCATCTTTTCAATCATTATATCAGAAACCACCTCAAAAGGAGAATCCTCAACACGATTAATTGCGTTTTGTGTGAATAATCCAAGCCATTCGAGGGCTACGATAGGATTAGAATCGATTCCAATTCCTAAATATTCTGACGTTTTCTTCTTGATATCTGTGGAGTTGGCTGCACCTATCTGTTTAGCCATAAAATCGGCATAGGTCATACCAACCATGCTATACTTATCGTACGAAAGCAACTTCAACCTCTTCATTGCATCAATTACCTCACACCACTTGGTATAGCGAAATGTACCACGGAAAATGGTTTTGGTCTCTGGAATTCCGTAAAGGTCAATATATGGCAAAGAGTCGCGGTTGGGATATACTTCCAACTCTCCCACATTGGTAAAGTCAACCTTAAGAGGATTCTTGAAAAGATCTTCAGTGGGTATCTCATGGATTTTACCTCTGCGAAGGTATTTGCCATCGTTGTTCCCTGCCATAACAACTCCTTTGGGTGCCCAGGTAAATTTGTAGTTAAAGGGGTTCTTTTCAACCTCGGGTGCAACCAACGCACCACAGAATGAGTAGAACTCATCAACTTTACCGCCCTTATCATGGATATGGTCAATTATCCTCATGGCCGACATGTGATCGATTCCGGGATCGAGCCCTAACTCGTTTAGGATAATGATCCCTGCATCCTTTGCTTGTTGGTCGAGAGCACGCATCTCGGGCTTTACATAGGATGTGGTAACCATATTTTTCTTGTGCTTAATGCAATGCTTAGCCACCATTAAGTGGTATGCATATGGCAAAAGGCTAACTGAAAGATCGTGTTCAGCAACCAGCTTATCGAGAGTTGCTTCATCGTCAACGGTCCAAGCCAACGAAATTCCATTGTGATGACCAGCGATCATATCATCTGCTTTCGATTTTGTACGTGTAGCAACAGTAACCTGAATACCACTCTTGAGCAAATGCTGTACTATGGGTTTAACCACCATGCCTGCGCCCAGAATAAGAACTTTTTTCATAGAAAAATGATTAATTGATTAATTATCTGTGATTTACTATTTTAAACATGTATCCAAAATAGCTTATAACTTCCTACCTAGTTTGTTTCAATTAAAAAACTTTAAAAGATATTGTTTGCGAAAATAGTGCATTTTAAATTTATTACATATCGAAAAACGGAGGAATCATTACCCTATATGAAGAGAAATAATATGTTTCTTAACACAGCAGGTAAATTCATCCTGATAATTAATGGTTAAACTTTGAATCTAATCTTAATCTAATCGATTTAAATGTAAAAATTCTAACTTTGCTCACAATTAATGAACTTTATGATAAGAGTTGAAAAAATTGTAAAATCGTTTGGCCCTCTTACTGTGCTTAAGGGTGTTGACATTGAAATACCCAAAGAGAAAGTTGTGGCAATAGTTGGACCAAGCGGTGCCGGTAAAACCACGCTTCTTCAGATAATGGGTACACTGAGCCATGCCGATTCAGGGAAGGTTTTTATTGATAATAGAGATGTTTTTGCCTTAAACGAAATGCAGTTGGCAAATTTTCGAAATAAGAATATAGGTTTTGTTTTCCAATTTCATCATCTATTACCTGAGTTCACTGCTTTAGAAAATGTATGCATTCCAGCCTTCATCGCTCGAGAGTCTCGCGATATAGCCGAAAAACGTGCGAAGGATTTGCTCTCATTCCTTGGATTAAAAGAACGCTTCGATCATAAACCCGCCGAACTATCGGGTGGCGAACAGCAAAGAGTTGCCGTGGCAAGAGCTTTAATTAATCAACCAAGGGTAATATTAGCCGATGAGCCATCGGGAAACCTCGACTCGAAGAATAAGGAAGAGCTACACAAGCTGTTCTTCACCCTCCGCGATGAGTTCAACCAAACCTTTGTAGTAGTTACCCATGATAAGGAGTTAGCAGCCATGGCAGATGTTCAACTAATCATGAACGATGGAGTTTTTGTTTGATTTAGTCCGCAGTTGGCAGTCCGCAGTCCTCAGTTGGCAATCCGCAGTCGGCAGTCGGCAGTCCGATGACTGTTGAAGTAGACCGTAGACTGTGGACCATAGACTGTAGACCGTAGACCCTAAAATATGAACTATTTGCTTCCACAAGCTGATCTCAAAGATTTTCTCGAGGAAAAGTACAAGCTGTACGCCTCTCCTGCTTTTATTGAAAACGATCCCATTCAAATACCACGACGTTATAAAAGACCTGAAGATATTGAGATTGCTGCATTTATGGCTGCAACCCTTGCCTGGGGGCAACGATCAATGATTATCAGGTATGTTAGATCATTTCTAGAAAGAATGGGTGAATCGCCTTATGATTTTGTTTGCCATTTTAAGCAAAAGCATCATAAAATATTTGAACATTATAAGTATCGAACCTTTTGCCAAACCGATTGTATTTCATTTCTAAATGCATTGAAAAACATTAACCTTAATCATGGTGGGTTACAAAAGGTTTTCAACGATGGTTTTCAGCAGCATCAAAGCATTCTTGGCACATTAGCTTTTTTTAGAAATGTTTTTGTTAGCGATGGTTTTGCTTTCCGGTCGGTTAAACATGTATCCAACGTGGGTAAGGGTTCTGCTGCAAAGCGCCTCAACATGTTCCTTCGCTGGATGGTTCGACCCAATAAGGAAGGTGTTGATTTTGGCTTATGGAAAACTATTCCACCTTCGGCACTTATGCTCCCGCTCGATGTTCATACTGCAAGGGTATCAAGGTTGTTGGGATTGCTAAAACGCAAACAAAACGACTGGAAAGCGGTGGAAGAAGTTACAGCAAACCTTTGTACCTTTGATCCATCTGATCCCGTTAAGTACGATTTTGCGTTATTCGGGCTTGGAATTTTTGAAAAGTTTGGAAAGGATGAGCAACACATATTTCAGGTTTAAACAGTTTGCGGTTAGGCAGGAAAAATCAGCCATGAAGGTTGGCACCGATGGGGTACTGCTGGGTGCATGGGTAAATATCGGCAATGCCCACCGCATTCTCGATGTGGGAACCGGAACAGGGCTTATCGCCCTGATGCTAGCACAACGCTCTTCTGCAACAATTGATGCCGTTGAGATTGATGAATCATCGAGCCAACAAGCACAAGAAAATGTGAATAGCAGCCCCTGGGTAAATAGAATCACCCTATTCAACCAATCTTTTCAAAGTTTTGCCCTTAGAGAAACAAAAAAGTACGATCTTATCGTATCCAATCCCCCCTACTTTATCAAGTCGCTAAAATCGCCAGAGAAATTGCGCACAGTAGCCCGACACAACGAATTGCTTTCGCAAGACGATCTACTTGCTGGAATTGAAAAGCTAATCTCAAAGGATGGTCGGTTTGCCGGAATCTTTCCCTATTTAGAGGGAAATATTTTTACAGCCAAGGCAGCAAACTATAATTTGTACTGTATAAAAAGGGTTACCATACTGGGAAAAGAAAAGCAACCCCCTAAAAGGTTGCTTTTGGAATTTTGTCAGGAAAAAAAGGGTTTGGAAGAATCCGAGTTAACCATTAGAAATTCTGACGATACATTCACCGAAGAGTATAGGCAACTAACTAAAGATTTTTACTTGGCGTTTTAGTTCAAAACCATACAAAATTCAGTTTTTATCATTCAAACACCTAGATCTTCCTTCCTGGATACTGCAATAAGGCTTGTTCAAGGGTTTCCATGGCATTCTTAAGATCTTCAATTTTAAGAACATATGCAATACGCACCTCATTTTTACCTAAACCTTTGGTTGCATAAAAACCTGATGCAGGGGCCAACATAACGGTTTGGTTCTTGTATTCAAATTGCTCAAGCAACCATTGGGCAAAAACATCCGCATCGTCAACCGGCAGCTTAACTACGGTATAGAATGCACCTTTTGGCTTAGGACAAACAACGCCTTCCATCTTATTCAACGCTTCCACCATGTAGTTGCGTCGTTCAATGTACTCATTGTAAACCTCATCGAAATACTCCTTTGGTGTAGCCAATGCAGCTTCTGCTGCAATTTGACCATATGAAGGAGGGCATAAACGGGCCTGGGCAAATTTAAGCGCAGTCTTCATAACTTCACAATTTCTTGATATCATTGCTCCTACCCTTACACCACACATGCTGTAACGCTTCGATACAGAATCCATCAAGATTACATTATCCTCAAGCCCTTTTAGGTTCATGGCCGAGAAATGGGTTTGGCCATCGTAGCAAAACTCTCTGTACACCTCATCGGAAAAAAGGTAGAGGTCGTACTTCTTAACAATTACCGCCAATTGCTCTAATTCTTCGCGAGAGTATAGATATCCTGTAGGGTTGTTGGGATTACAGATAACAATACCTTTAGTTTGTGGTGTAATTAATTTCTCGAAATCGGAAATTGGGGGTAGTGCAAATCCATTTGAAATGGATGAAGTAACAGGAACAATTTTCACTCCAGCGGTTGTAGCAAAGCCGTTGTAGTTTGCATAAAACGGCTCTGGTGAAATAACCTCATCTCCAGGATTTAGGCAACTCATAAAGGTAATGGTGATGGCCTCTGAACCACCTGTGGTGATTATCATATCATTATGCGTAACGTTTATCCCAACGCTTTGGTAGTAAGCAGCCAGCCCCTTACGATAACTTTCGTTTCCGGCTGAGTGGCTATACTCAACCACCTTTAACTTATTTTCTCTTATAGCCTTTAGGGCTAATTCAGGTGTAGGAATATCGGGTTGACCAATATTTAGATGATAGATCTTTCTACCTTTCCGTTTCGCTTCCTCAGCGTATGGAACAAGTTTTCGTATTGGGGAAGCGGGCATCGCTTTCCCTTTTTCTGATATTTGTGGCATGATAATAGGTTTTGTTTACTATTTCTGTTCGATCTGTTCCTTTTGCTTCACACTCCCCTTTATCCTCAAAACAACTTGAGAGGGTTCGGCATTGGAATGTACCCTAACACTTTTACTAAAATTTCCAGGAATCCGTGTATTGTACTTTACCGTTATAGTACCTTTATCTCCTGGTTTGATGGGGTCCTTTGACCACTTAGGTACTGTACAACCACACGAGGCTTGCACATTTGAAATTACCAATGTCTCTGTACCAGTGTTTGTAAATTCAAATGAACATTCTCCATTGCCTAAATACTCTATTTCGCCGTAATCATGTACAAGCGATGAGAATGAAATAGTTGCTTTACTTGTTACCTCCTCAACCTTAATATCTTGAGCGTAAATTGATGATGAAGCAATGTAGAACATCGATAAAAGTAAAATTATTCTTTTCATAGTGCTTATATTTATTTGTGCTCCAAAGTTAGCTGAAAAAAAAGAAAAAAAGTATGTTAAAGAATAGATCTATTTCAGGCGTATGGGTTTAATTAGTAATACCCCTCAAAAAGCTTGAATTCTCTTTATTTTTTCATTAAATTTGTAAAAACGGTCTACCCAAAAATGTCTTTATAAAAACAACCAAAACTAATAAAAAATGGAATTCAAATTACCACTATTACCATTTGGATTGGACGAATTAAGCCCTATGATCAGCAGAAAAACCCTTGAGTTTCACTATGGGAAGCATCATCAAGCTTACGTAAACAATCTTAATAATCTAATTAAAGGGACAAAATTCGAGAATTCCGATCTGGAAACCATTGTTAAGGAATCTGATGGGGGTATCTTCAATAATGGTGCACAGGTATGGAACCATACCTTTTACTTCGAAGCTTTTGCTAAGAACCCCAAGGAAGAACCCACAGGTGAACTGGCAAAATCCATTGAGCGCGACTTCGGATCATTTGACAGCTTTAAAGAAACTTTTTCTAAAGCTGCAGCTACACTTTTCGGCTCCGGATGGGCATGGCTGGTTAAGGATGCCTATGGTAATCTCGAAATCATTCAGGAATCCAATGCAGGAACACCCCTTCGTAATGGCTACAAGCCTTTATTAACCTGCGATGTTTGGGAACATGCATATTACCTCGACTATCAAAATCGACGGCCCGATTATATCGAAGCTTTTTGGAATTTAGTTGACTGGAAAGTAGTGGAAAGCCGGTTTAAAAGCAGATAACTCTAAATCACAATTCATTCATCTGTATGTTAAAAGATTTAGTCTATCGAAATCGTTCCTATCGCCGCTTCCATCAGGAAAGAAGTATTCCCAGAGAAATACTCCTCGAATTGGCTGATCTTGCAAGGGTTACACCTGCAAGTAAGAATATACAACCACTTAAATATTTCATCTCTAACGAACCTGATGTCAACGCAAAAATATTTCCTCATTTGGCCTGGGCTCGACATCTTAAGAATTGGAATGGACCAGAGGAAGGCGAAAGACCATCGGCATACATTATAATCCTTGAGGATACAACTATTGGTGAAAACTTTCAACGCGATCAGGGTATTGCTTCGCAAACCATTATGCTGGGAGCAGTAGAGCGTGAATTGGGTGGGTGCATTATCGCTTCGGTAAATCGCGACGAGGTTGCCAATGCTCTTTGTATACCCAAAAACTTTAAAATTGCTCTGGTGCTAGCGTTAGGTTATCCAAGCGAGAAGGTTGAAATTAATGAAATAGGCCCGGGTGATAATACCAATTACTGGCGTGATGAATTGGACATTCACCATGTTCCCAAAAGGAAGCTGGATGATATTATTCTGTAAAGCCAGTGTTTAGAAAGTAGGACATGGAATTGCCCTCCAACGCTTACGGGTTTTAACCGTAAAGGTATAGATAACAGCAATCTCATGTGACCCTCCCGAGCCAATGGTCAACCTTGATAGGGTAAAGTCGTAGCTGTACGACGCGCTCCACTCCTGAAACCTGTATCCCACCAGAAAAGCTAACGCATCAGTGCCTGGATACTGTTTAACAAGGGGTATTCCCCTGTACCAGGTACCAAAGAGGAATGGTTCACGATACCAGTACAGACCAAGATCCAACTGCTTCGATAAGCCCTGAAATCTAAGATTGAAAGCACCTGTGATACTTTCTTCAATTGGGCGAAGAACAATACCTCTTAAAACTATTCGACCTCCTCCGTATACTGAGATTTTATATGGTGTTCGTACATCATCCCCGTAAAAGGAGCGTTCAGGACGAAGCATATGATCCCAGGTAGCCCCCAGCCAAACATCGTCAGAGTATATCAGCACCGAGGTGGACACATCGATGTCACGAATGGCATTATTTCCGAGTGGCTGAACCGTTGGGGGTAACTCCCCGTAACCTCCTGCCAGCTGATCACCAAAGATAAGCCGGGAGTAGTCAATGGAGTGCTGTAGATAGTAAAAACCTATGCCGGGGCGAATGTGGTAGTCGGGGTGAGGATTGATATCGTAGCTGTACAGCAACCCCGCCATGGTGGTTCCCAAGCGCCCATCACCAGCGTAGTCACCAAGCACCAAAAGTCCTAAACCACTCTTGAAACTCATGAAGTTGTGATCGTACGATACACTATACGTCTGGAACGTTCCCGGCACAAAGGTCCACTGGTTTCGGTAGTTAAGTGCTGCCCGATGGCCCGGGATTCCACCAGCGTACGATGGAGCGAGGTAAAGCGGGTTGGCGTAGAACTGTGTAAATTGGGGATCCTGCGCGTTGGCAACCAACCCGTAAGCCACAATAATTGCTATGCTAAGAACTCGCTTCATCTATTTCTTCTCTTGTAAATCTAATTACAAACCCTATATTATTAAACCTTGTATTTTGTTTCTTAAACTAATTACAAGTACACCTTCCTAACGCAGAAGGGTTACATTGCCTTTCAGGTTAAACTGCTTTCCATTGGCAAACCTACCCACAGCACGCCACACGTAAACCCCTTGATCGCACAACTTATCCTTGTAGTAGCCATCCCACCCCACCTTGATGTCATTCGTCTCGAAAATCTGCTCGCCCCAACGGTTGAAGATCATCAACCTGTACTCAATCACCCCGTCGGAATATGGGTGGAATACTTCGTTGGCAAAGTCCACCGCATCGTAGTAACCTCCGTTGGAACCGTGTGGACTGGGTACAAAGGCATTGGGGAAACTTATATACCCAGCTCCCTCAACCCAAACGGCTGGGTATCTCGAATCGGTATCTTCACACCCATACTCAGTGTAAACAGTTAGAGTTATTCGATATTCGCCTAATTCTCTATAAGTATGGATGGGGTCTCTCACAGTAGTTATTGTTCCATCTCCCAGATCCCAAATTGAACGGTACGCATTTTCCGACAGGTTAAATAATCGAACTGTGGCTTGTGGGAGCATAACCCTTTCGGGTAGTACTGCAAAGGCAGCCACCGGATTCACCCAAACCTGAAAGGTAGCAAAGTAATGATTCTCCCCCCCATCGCCCCATACTGTAAGCCCAACATTGTAGTATCCGGGTTCCACAAATACATGGTATGGTTCCCATTCTTTTGAGGTAACAGGATTACCTTCATCATCGAAATAGCCAAAATCCCAGAGGCAACTGTCGCCATACATAGAATTATTAATAAAGTAAACCTCTAATGGTGAGCACGATTGGTAATGCTCTGCTTCGAATAGGACAATTGGCAATGGAGGAAGAAGTGTAAGGTAATGCCATACACTATCATAACAGTTTTCGTTCCAAATTTCCAATGTAACCAAGCGTCTAAAATTATTCTCCTTTGGTCCCCATGTTTCGTACGTATAGCTGTGTGTGCCCAAATGAGCCTGATCATCACCATAGCCATCGCCATAGTTCCACAGGTAGTTCCAACTTGGATCGGCAGGATTTGAATAGTTGATCATCTGGAAGGTTGCGTTAGGGAAAACGCTTAAAGGAGGATTTATGGCAAATTCAGCAATGGGCGCAGCATAAACAGTAAGGGGACGTGTTTGGGTGTCCTCACAATCGTATGTTGAAACAGCATTTAACGAAACGTTAAATACCCTATCCTCTGTTGTGGTATTAACAAACCGATGGATTGGTTCGAAGAGATAGGAAGTAAATCCATCGTCAAAATCCCAATTATAGTAGAATGCACTTGCAGATGTATAGTTATAAATGGTTGGCGTGTGTGGGTTACATCCAGTATTGGGATCAAAGGCAAAGTCAACATGTACCTCAGGGAAAACATATACGGTTTGGGTTGTAAAATCTTCACATCCAAATTCAGTTGTTGAAGTTAGCGTAATAACATATGGCTTTGGCTCATCTTCATCATCGTTGCCATAGTAATGATGCATGTTATCTGCGCTGGTTGTTGTGGAATCTGTCCCATCGCCAAAATCGTAATGATAGGTAAGATATGTACCCAGCGATTGGTTGTCGAAAATAGCCTCAAGGGGTGGACAGGATATGTACTGGCTAAGCAGCTCCATGGCAGCCTTAGGCTTGGGGTGAACTAGCACATTGTGAACAATAGAATCCTTACAGCCATGCTCCGATGTTGCTTTAAGCTTAACCGGGAATGTTGCATCCTGGGTAAACGAAGTATTGTAATAGGTTTGAGAGGGATTGATCTGGCTTGATGATACACTATTGCCAAAAGACCAAAGGTATGTTGCGTTTGAGGTTCCCCCAAATGCGTTTGTTGTGTTACTGAAATCCACAGTATGCGGATGGCAATCCTCTAAATCACCAGTGAAGTCTGGATATATATGAGGGAAAACCGTTATCTGCTGCGTTGCGGTTTTAGCACAGGTCTGCCCATAAGTAAGGGCATTTAAACCCGTTGTTAATGTTATTGTAGGTGTATAGATGCTGAGAGGTGTTGTTGGTTCATTGACAAAAATACGTGAACCCGGTTGCTCCAGAGTAGAGGTCATGCCATTGTACTGGAAATTCCAATTGTAAAGATACTGAGGACTAGTAGAAGTGTTTTGGACAGTAACTGTTAAGGGTGTACAACCCTGTGTAATATCAGCAAAGAAATCGGCTATCACCAATGGGAAAACCTCAATGGTCTGTGTAATCTCCTTAGTGCAACCTAGCGGGTTGGTTACTGTTAGGGTAACCGGGAAGAAAAGCGACTGGGTTTTATCGGTATGCGAATATATCTTTTCACCCGGAGTTTCCAGTATTGAACCTGTATTGTCGCCCAAATCCCATTCGTAATTACCACCCTGACTTTGCAGCACTCCCGAACTCTGGTTGTTGTATGTTACTGTTAGCGGATTACATCCCGAAGGGGGTCCTAAGCTGAAATCGGCAATGAGTTCGGGGTAAACGGTAACAGTTTTTACGCTGTCATCGGCACAGGTTGCTCCGGATATCTCGTGATATTGGTTTACAGTAAGCGTTACATCATACGTTGCAATGGCATTGGGCTGTGCATTGTAAAAGAACCAATGGTGTGGGTTGCTGTCATAACGTGTCTCCTCCGCAGGGGTACCACCCTCGCCGCTATTTCCATAGTTCCAATGGAAATACGTATCAACACCCGGTTGAAGATCATGGAAAACCGAGCTGTTTTCAAAATCTACCCTTAGCGGGTAAGCACAATTATCGTTATCGTGGATGGTACTTGTAAAGCGTGCCTCCACCTTGGGGTGTACCCGCACATCAACAAACTGCTCCTGGGTACATCCCGTGGCCACTTGGCGGGCAAAAATCCTTGTTTGGGTTATGAAATCTACATCGCTTAGGTTCTCTATGAGTTTGTTAACCGAGGGTACAAAATTGGTTGACATGGTATTGCCATCGCCAAACCACCATTCTAGCACCACGTCTGTTTCATAACCGCCACTACTGCTTGCATTCTTTATAAACTCTAGTTCGGCACCATTAAGGCCTGAACAAACAGCAGCGGGAGAATCGTAAATCACATCAAGCAATGGATAAACAGTAACATCTTCACCTGTAATCGCATTGGAACATGTATGCTCATCCCCGCCGGGGTTCCACAAAGTACTAGCGGTGAACCCCACGTTATAAATAATGGGATCTGTTAGATGGCCGTTCACAAGGTTAATACCACCCAATGGACCCGAAGGATACGTAACAGTTTGATTAACACCTTGAGGACTTGTTGTTGTGAACTCCCATACAAATGTACTATTGGGAACTGTTGCATTGCTCGATGCATTGGTAAGATCAATGGTTGTTCCGCTGCAAACATCAACAATTTCGAAACTCTGTGCAGCCACAACCCGTGGGTAAACTGTAATTGGAATAACTACTGGAGCATCATTGGTACAACCCGAACTGTTGGTTACTGTTAGGGTAACATCCCGATAAAGAGGGTTGGTTGTATTATTAGTAAAGGTATGGGGTACCGGGTTGTAGCTGGTTGTAACGTATGGAGAGGTACCGTCGTCAAAGTCCCACGAGAAGGTAAGGGTACCGGGTGATCCTCCAGTGGAGAAGTTTTCAAAGATAATCTCTTCTGATCCACAAAGCCTGTCCAGCGAACCTGCAGCAAGTGCAATGGAAGCGTTTACCTGGGGCAGTACGCTAAACTGATAACCATACGAATCGACACAGCCATACTGATTTTCAAGATCAAGTACTATCAATTTAACCTCTTCGTTCGTGGGATGGGTGTTCTCGTAGGTAACCCTATAGTTTTGATTACCCAGATTTGTTAGATCGTCCTCCCCATCCCAATCCCAGGTGTAATCAGCTTGTGATATGGTTGTACTGGCATCGGTAACATCGATAACCATTGGTGTACAATTTTCGATCACCGTAATGTTGAATAACGCATTGGGTGTTGGGTAAATGGTTATGGTCTCCTCATAAAAATCGGTACAGCCATCTATGCTTGTGGCATCTAGCCGTATACGGTAATCCTGAGTAACCAAATGGCTGGTGTTGGTCAGCTCAGGTTCGAACAGCTGATTGGACGAGCTCTCCACCAGCACATCCGATGGGTCGAACACCTGCCACTGGATATTGGTTACCGGCAGGGCAGGATTATATACATCCGATGTATTATTCAGGCTTAGGTTGGCAGGGCTACAGGTTGGATCAAGGGGTGTTCCACTCCACTTGGCATCCACATCGGGGTAAACGGTAATTATCTGGTCGGTATTGGTAGCAGTACACAAACCACGTGTGGCAGTTAGCGTAATAGGTAGATAGAGATAGCCTCCTGTTGTATTAGCAGGAATGGTTGTAAAGGTTGGTGCATTGCCTGTAGGGGTTTCACCGTTAAAGTTCCACTGGTAGGTTACCCCTGCAAGATTGGGTGCCTCAACAACTATGGTAAGTGGGGTACAACCTGCGGTTGTATTTAGACTATACTCTGCTCTTACCTCGGGCTGAATGGTATAGGTTTCGGTATGCACTGCACTACAACCAAAGGAGCTGTTTGCAGTAAGGGTTACTACCACATCCAACGGGGTATCACCAGTATTCGTAAATTCGAAGGAGGGGTTCTCATCCACCGATGCCCCCTGGGTACCAAACTGCCAGAAGTAGCTGTCGGAATGGGTCATTGAACTTGTAAAATCGATGGTTACCGGGGAACAGAGTATTTCAACACCAGCAGTTATGGGTACTCCTTCAACAGCAGCAGTGAAGCTACCCGTTACCCAGGGCTTGACAAATATGGTTCGATTATCGGTACTCACACAACCAGCACCGTTTGTAACAGTGAGGGAAACAGGGATATCTGCGCTTCCATCGCCATTCAGGGCAAGGGTGCTGTAGTCAAACTGACGGGTTCCCACGTCTGTGTTAATGGGCTCATCAACACCATTAATCGTCCATTGGTAGTAGCCATCTGCCAGCAGTGAGGCATCAAGGATGTCCACCTCAAAGAGTCCGGTTACCGGATCGGGGCATATCTCCTCAGGGTTGAGGACAATGTTGGCCTCAATGTAGGGATGCACTTCAATATCAACGGGAGCAGAAGCAAAGGTACAACCCCATATATTGTCCAGCTCAAACCACATCTGACGGGTTTGTGGAGCCATTGTATAGTTATCGAGGGTGTAAGTACCCGTTGCACTGGTTGTTATGGGGATACCATCGAGCATCCAGTGGTAGGGGGCATCTGCATTGATAATGTTGGTTGCCTCATAATCAACCTCAAGCGGCGAGCAGCTGATATTGGGTTGGGGAGTAACCAAGGTGCTGGCACTTGGCACAGGCCATACCGTTATGGTACGCTCAAACTGCTTGGGGCAATTATACGTGGTATGGTTCACCTCCAACCTAAGAAGGTATTCATCGGGCAGGTTATCGGTTCGGGTATTCACCAGCCAGGGAACAAGATTGGGTGGATCTACACCTGCCAGTGTGTGTATCAAAGTACCATTCCGATATAGTGTCCATGTATAGGTGTTAATGGCTCCCTTGCTGGTGTTTGTAACCACAACATCATTTAACGGTGAACAACCCTCCACCTTGCTAAGGGTAAAACGGGCATCTATGTATGGGCTCACGTTGATCAGCACAGAGTCGGTGGCGTTACAGATATTCCACTGATCAGTGATGGTAACCTTTGAGTAGTACTGTAAAGGGTCGTAAGGTGGCGATGGGTTGATAAATTGGTGTGTGGGGTTTTGGATGTAGTGCGATGCCCCATCGCCAAACTCCCATGCGTAAGTTGCTCCTACAAATTCTCCTTGTGGATTGGCAAAAAAGTTTACATCTAGAGGTTGGCAACCAGAGGTTGGATTGGCAGTGGGGGCAACTCCTATATAAGGATATACTCTTACCACCTTGGTTACCTCCCTTATGCAGAATTGGAGCCGATCCTGAACATATAGTGTGATGTAGTAATCAAGGATGCCATCGGTATTGTTGGTAAGCGTTAGGTCAACCACATGCGCCTGATCGGCAGGAGGGAGATCGTTATGCCCATAGGCAAATTGGGTGTTGGTTCCAGTAGGACCAAGCCGGTAAACCCATGTTCGGATGGAATCGTACTGCGACGTGCTGGTAAAGGTAAAGGTGTATTCGGGTGTTCCTCCAGGAACTGGGGGAACGGCGCACCCCAAAAAGGCGTTGGGCATAAAGTTGGCCACAACAGGGTCACCAACCTGAATGGGAATGTCCAGCGTTTGAGAAAAATCGCATGCCCCGCTAACGGTAACCTGATAAGGCACTGAATAGGTTACATTGCTTGCAATGGGGTTATGAATATTGGGATTATCTAAAAAATCGGTGGGATTCCAGGAATACTTGGCACCCCCCTCGGCGTAAAGCTGTATGGTGATACCAGGGCAAAACTTACCTCCAGGTGAGTTGTTCTCCACAACCAGCCCCGAGGGGTCAAACTGGTTGAAGTTGGAGAAGTAGCCATAGAAGGCATCATTTGATGTTCTCCCATTTATAACACCTAGGTGGAAAACATTCTCATCGTTCACCAGCATGTAGGCTACATTCGCCTCAAGTCCAGAAGCATCAATTCTGGCATACTGCCAGTTTTCGTATGGTACCCCAGTTTCTGGGAGTGGGTTGAAGGATGCTGGGTTGTTTATGGCATTGATTACACCCACTTCACCGGGTAGGCTTACATCCACATTGTTTTTCAGCAACCGAAAATTCCCAATGGAGCTATTGCCCGCCTTGGCCCAGGCAAGAATCGAAAGAAAAAAATCGTAACCATCGGCTTGGCTTCTTGTACGGTTAAATGCCACGCGTGTGGAACCAGTGCAGTTCGATATGGTGGGGATCAGCGCCCCCGCTTTCTGCCTTCCTGTTCCTGACATGTGGTACACATAAACTGGTCGGTCGGAGTTAACGGTAACTACCCTGTAGTTCTGATTATTCATGGATATTTCAACAGAGCCACGCTCATCAACAGTATGCGTTGAAGTAACGTCAGCAGGCCCTCTTTTCACCGTGAAATTTGTTCCATTCTGTGTACCCACCACAAAAACGTGATCCTCAATCTCTGTAGCATTATAACCTACACCTTGTATAACCGCATAATCGGTACCAATATGCTCTATGGGCACCAGCTGGTCGGTAACGTAATCGGGGTTAAGGGAAAATTGCGATACCACTATATCATCGTGGGTGATCACGGCAACTGGTGCTCCGCTCCCCTGAGTCTGGTCAACCTCAACGTATGAGCCGGCTAACCTAAGCGTATTGGTGTATGTAGTTTGGTAGATATCACCTGTATAACCCGTATTGCCTGCCAAGTTACGATAGGCTGGAATAATAGCTGTTTGGCCAGCATCGAGCCAAATGGAATAGGTTCCTGCAAGTCGCCGACCATACCCCTTTACCCATATAGGGTTGGTTATCGTAACGTTTACCTTTGTATTATTGGCAGTGGCAACTATGTCTATTGAGCTGTAAGGACGGAAAGATACATTGTAATCCCTTGTATTGTTGGACGTTTGGAATGGTACATAGAACTTAGTTCCAAGACCATTCTGCCCCTTCAGGGCAATAAGGTCCATGTTGTAAAGCACACCAATCTCATAGTACGCGGTAATTTTGGCATCCGACACAATCTTTATCCCCTTGTTATTCCTGTTGATATAAGGCTTCCCATCGGCAGGTGCCAGGTTCGATAGCGTCCATGCCAAAACATTCTCAATGGAGCCTGGGATATTGGTAGTTCCCGGAAGTCCTCCCGATCCGGTGGTTGTGGCATTAATAATAAAGGCTGATAGATTCTCAGTATGGGTTGTATTGGCAGCAATACTTCTGGTTATTGGGGCAAATGCAGGGTTTGCCGGCATGGAGATGGTTACATTGGCGGGCAAGTCCTGGGTGGTTAAGCGGAGGTACACCGGTGTTCCATAATTTCTGGGGTTACCCTCCGAACCACCGGAATGGTATCGGTTAACCTCCGGGGCCGAAAACCAGAAAATGGTATCGGTTTGGGCGTGAAGGGTTGTAATATTTTGTAATAAAAGGAATAGTAACACAAAAAGCAAAACCCTATTTAGAGCACACTTTCTTTTATGGCTAAGAGAAAAAAGAGATATATTGTTAATGAAAGGCATTGTATTCGTCAAAATATTCATTCCCTTTATGATGGTATTACGTTGATTCGTCAAAAAAGATATACCCTCGTAAAAAAATATAATTACGAAAGTAGGAATTTTTTTATTAAAAAAACGCCCGCATTACCTCTTTTGATATTAATAGATCTATCAAAAACCACAATAAAATCAATGGATCAATTTACAATAAATTGGTTATGTGAAACATGCCTATGCATATATAATTGTAAAACTAGCTGAAGTAATATTTACTAATGGTAAAAAGATTTTTGCTTTGCATAAATAAGATTAGTTTTTTGTAAAAAAAGGGCTTTTATCCACTTTTAACAGTTCCTCGCCCCAAAGGACGTGGCTTCTATTTTTTCGTCATTGCGAACCCACCGTTTTTTGGTGGGTGAAGCAATCTTAAAATGGGAGTAGTTAAAAGATCGCTTCGTCTCGTCAAAAAAGATGACGAGTCTCGCGATGACGGACTCCCCTGCGTCATTGCGATCCCGACGATCGCTGTCGGGAGAAGCAATCTGCTGAATTGGGAGCATTAAACAGATCGCTTCGTCAGCAAAGTACGCTTTCTCGCGATGAACTGTGTTAAAAACCAAATTTAAAATGAACTTTCTTAATGTTTTTTCCCAAACTGCCCCTTAGATTTTTGAGGGCAGCTTTGGGAAAAAAATATTAGGGCTACGCGACCAGCCTACTGCTCCCATAACACTCATTGTACATATTTCTGCTTGTAGCTATGGCGAAAG